>Ga0315339_1000651_pt1 | contig 39808 bp, 35 predicted proteins | sample ASW17metaG_FD_204514 | JGI IMG/M metagenome (GOLD analysis project Ga0315339, IMG submission 204514) | Ammonia-oxidizing marine archaeal communities from Pacific Ocean, United States - ASW #17 | ecosystem: Environmental > Aquatic > Marine > Oceanic | place: USA: California | collected 2016-12-05 | reverse complement strand
ATCAGGTAACCTCCTTACAAAATGACTCTAAAAAAGTGGGCACACAAGGTGGAGACATTGATTTTGCCCTCCTAGTAGATGGTCTTGCCGCAGAACGTGAACAGGGAATCACCATTGATGTTGCCTATCGGTTCTTTAATACCGATCGTCGCAAATTCATTGTGGCCGATACCCCAGGGCATGAACAATACACCCGCAATATGGTTACCGGTGCTTCAACCGCAGACGTTGCCATTATCTTAGTTGATGCCAGCCAAGGGGTCCTTACCCAAACTCGTCGCCATTCCTTTATTGCTTCTCTCTTAGGGATAGAACATGTGGTCTTAGCAGTGAATAAAATGGATTTAGTGGATTATTCTGAGAAGCGATTTAATCAGATCTGTGAGGAATACAACACCTTGCGCAAGCATCTGGCATTTAAGTCAGTGACACCTATTCCTTTGTCTGCCCTTAAAGGGGACAACGTGATAGATCGGTCTAAACCCATGGGTTGGTATCAAGGCCCTACTCTTCTAGGGTTTCTTGAAACAGTTGATATTCGAGAGAGACTCAATCAACACGCCTTCAGATTCCCTGTGCAGTGGGTCAATCGGCCCAATGCTGACTTTAGAGGCTTTTCAGGTACCGTTTTGGCTGGCAGTGTTCAGCCTGGAGATTCAATTCGAGCCTTACCCTCGGGACAGCTAGCTAAAATCGACAAAATCGTTCTCTCAACCCAAGAATTGGACAGAGCAGTGACCGACCAAGCCGTCACATTAACTCTGGATCGAGAGATCGACCTTTCTCGCGGAGACCTGATTGTCTCGGCAGATGCCCCCTGTGAAGTGTCAGATCAATTTGAGGCAGAACTGGTGTGGATGGACAACGAACCCGGCTATATTGGACGACGTTATGCCTTGCAATTAGGTACCACCCAAGTCAATGCCAGCCTATCTGACATTCGATTTAAATATGACATCAACACCTTTGAACAACTACCTGGCAGAGACCTTGCTCTGAATGAGATCGCCACGGTTCAAATCAACTTGGATGCTGAAATTCCTTTTGAAGCCTACACAGACTGCTCAGGCCTTGGTGCTTTTGTATTAATCGATCGCTACAGCAACGCGACCGTTGCCGCAGGCATGATTCGTTTTGCCCTGCGCCGAGCATCTAACGTGCACCGACAGACGCTTTCTGTCGATCGACCAGCAAGGGAGAAATTAGCAGGACATCAGGGTCGAGTCGCATGGCTCACCGGACTCTCAGGTTCTGGTAAATCAACCATTGCTAGTGCTGCAGAGAAGATCCTCCATGAACAGGGTTATCGAACCTATATTTTGGATGGCGATAACGTACGCCATGGTCTTTCAAAAGACCTAGGATTTACTGTGGCTGATAGAGTGGAAAATATTCGCAGAATTGCAGAAGTGGCGAAGCTGATGATGGATGCAGGAATCATCGTACTCACTGCGTTCATCTCACCCTTCAGGGCTGAGCGAGACATGGCAAAGAGCCTTTTTGAGGAGGGGGATTTTCTTGAAATCTTTGTTGATACGCCACTAGCGGTGGCTGAAGAGCGTGATCCTAAGGGACTGTACAAAAAAGCACGAAGTGGTCAGCTCCCCAACTTTACGGGTATCGACAGTGATTATGAAGTACCGGTGAGTGCGGACTTGATCATCAAAACAGAGGGCCAGACAATCGATGACTCTGCTAAAGATCTTATTGAGGTGATAACAAAAAATGTACAGGGGTAATGTATGACATTGCGAGAAGATTTAAAAAACCCAAACTCCCATGCTCGTAGCCTAACAAAAGCATTCACCTGGCGTGTCACTGCGACTTTAACAACAGCCGTTATTGCCTATATCGTGACCGGTGAGCTTTCAATGGCTGCGATGATTGGCGGCATAGAATTTATTGTGAAGTTTATTACCTATTATGGACACGAACGAGCCTGGAATTTGATTCAATAAGCTTAATTATCGATAAGGGTATTTATCGCATGCCATGATTTGGCTTTGGCTTCGTTTTGTTACTTTTTTAGTCTAGCCCTGGCGGACTGCTCTGGATAACCGAGCGATGCCGTTGCGCTGGTAGCGCATCAGCTTGTGGGTGTCCGCAGAGCGGCGGGATACCGGCAACTGCCGACGCCATGGCCCAGTATGTCGACTACCTTGCCACCATCAGGAAAAGTGCAACTATCCGAAGAAGAATAAATAGCTTGGGGACGGTTCTAAAACTCTCCAAACACTACGACCCCACCAAGCAGACAGAGGTCATATTAGCCATAAAAAGAATGCACCGCAAAATTGGACGGGCACAGCAGCAAGCTACGCCACTCACCAAGCCGCTACTCAACCAGCTACTGTGCAACTGCGATAACAGCCTCAGGGGTTTAAGGAATAAAGTCCTATTAAGACTCGGCTACGAAACAATGCGACGCCGGTCGGAACTCTGCGCCTTTAAGTTTGAGGACATCTGCCAAGCACCTAACAAAAAACCGGCCATCAGGCTCAACTTCTCAAAAACGGATCAATTTGGAACTGGAAAGATACTACCCATCAGCCAAGAACTGTTCGACTTATTAGAAAAATGGAGAAGTATGATCAGCGATGAAGGCTATATTCTGAGATCAATTAATAGGCATGGGCATTTTGGGAGCAACCTACACCCAGCAAGTGTAAGCACCCTATTAAAAGGACTACAAAACGACTTGAAAATGGACTCCGATGAACAACCGCTCAGCGGTCATTCATTTAGAGTGGGGGCAGCACTTGATCTATTAGAACAAGGTGAGCCGCTTGAAAGGATAATGCTCAGAGGGGGTTGGCAGACGGATTCGACTGCCATGTCATATCTTAGAAATTGGACCGTATGAAGTGGCGGCAAGAAGCGCGACAACAGTTAGCCGGTAAAATTCAGTGCTTGCTTCAACTCGGTCGGTGGCTCTGGCAAATCCTTAAAGACTCTCCACGCTATTTTTGTGCTTGGAACAAGAACCGCCCAAGCTGTAACAAAAATCGCCACAAAATAAATATACAGGCTCTTATTCGAGACAAACCACTCCTCAAGTGCTCCCTTATACGGAGCTATAACATTCGCGTAGAAATCAACGGAGGCGGTTGCACCGTGCATTATCTCCTCCTCACCACGAAATATAATCGAACCTACCCCTGAGAGACCTGGCCGAACTTGCTTTATAAGGTCCTGAGTGTTCTCCGAATAAGCTCCAAACGTTTGGGTAGTTAGCGGCCTTGGGCCGATAACACTCATATCACCAAAAAATATATTCAACAGCTGCGGCAGCTCATTTATTTTGGTTTTACGCAAAAACGTGCCTACTGGAAGCACTCTAGGATCACCCCTCATGGTAACCGTACCAGTGCCAATGTTAGGGCTGTTTTTCAGCATAGTCGCGAACTTAAATAGTTTAAATTTTTCCCCACTCTTACCGATACGTTCCTGTAAAAAGAATACCTCACCCTCCCCAGTGACTCTTAGTGTTATGACTATAGGCACCAACAAAGGAGAAAGTAGCAATAACGCTATTCCAGAAAATAAAATGTCAAAAAAACGGTCCAATCTTACATCCTCTGATCTAGGTATTTACCGGTCTCTTTATGAGCAAAATCAGGTAGGAGTCCAAAATACAATTTAACAATATCATCTTTGGTCCAAGTACCTTTATTCCTCAGAGCTTCAATTCCGACCATAAAGTCGTCTAACTTAGCCTCATCAAAATCAGGCTGATTTTTAATAACACCAACAGTTTCAAAGCGCTCCATTTCCAAGTCTTCATTATCGGTAAAAAACTCTTCGAAATCTTTTTCGCCCGTTGTATCACTCTTAAAGAAATAACATGGCCACTGCTTATTAGCTATGAGTTCTTCAGCCCTATCGCGAGCCTCATCCTCAGATTTACATTCGCAGGGTTCATAGCCTCGCTCTCTTAAGTAGCGAACAGCAATTTCAGAAAAAGTAATTAGGTGTAATCTTTCACTGAGTTTAGGAAAAAAAATATCTCTGTTGTTCCCCAGTAATCCAGAGAGCAAACACAACTCCCCTGACTCTTGTGGTGTTACAAAATACCGACGGACATCATTTGGCGCCGAGAAAGGCTGACGTTTAGAAAACCGCTGATTGAACCCATGGAGAAGCGAGCCGTCAGAAAAAGCCACATTTGCAAAGCGTGCCATGGAAATATCCTGAGTCAAACTTTCCCGCATTAAAAACATTTCCATGATTCGCTTACTTGCACCCATCATATTTACTGGATTAGCAGCCTTATCTGTGGAGACACAAAAATACTTCTTGGCACCCATCTTTTTGGCCATACGTAACGTCTTAACAGTATTAAAAATGTTGACCATAATCATGCGCATCAGTGTAAAAGGATCTTTCTCACTTCTGACATGTTTTAACGCAGACAAATTGAACACGTAATCGTACGGTCCTTCATTCCTTATCATTGCTTCGAACTCAACACTGCCACAGTCTAATGCGAACGTTTTGAAATCCCCGCGTCCGTAACCAATGGTGCTTCTTATATCACGTACAAGCTCGACCATATTATTCTCACTAATGTCCACGACATGCAACGCCGCCGGCCCCCGCTTAAAGATTTCTTTAGTCACTGCCTGACCGATCGAGCCAGCACCGCCAATAACCAAAAACCTATTACTATGGACTGCTGCCATAATATCGACGTTTTGATCAATCATATCATTAGTGAAAAGCTCTTCACTACGCCCAATCAACTGCAATAATTCCATCAATATCCCTCACTTAAATCTGTCCGTCTTCCTACTAAGCATCCACAAAACCTGCAATTATTAAACTGTCTTTTTAGTGGGACCCCGACAACCCGACCCTTCAATTCCAAGCAAACCAATCCAAAATCCTGCATCTCATTTATTTTATAACGAATACTATATTTTTTTTCTTAAAGAATAATCAATTATATTTCCATCATGATTTAAACCAGTGCCGCTAATTGTGAGGATCTCTTTAATGTCTTCCACGTTGTTATCGGAACAAGCTTTCTCGAGCAATTTTAAGTATTTAGTAATCGTCACCCGATCTGGCCCAACTTCGACCGCTGACATAATAAGCGGGTGTTGAGTTGTTTTTGCATCATTATTTACTAAAAGCTCTTCATAGATCTTCTCACCCTGCCTCAATCCTGTGAAAACAATCGGAACATGCTCCGCGGGGCATGGTGCATTTGAAACATCAACTATAAAAGGGGTTTTACCATGGAGTTTTATCATGCTGATCGCCAAATCGACAATTTTGACTGGGTCACCCATATCTAAAAGGTACACCTCCCCGCCCAACGCCATGGACGAAGCTTGCATTACTAACTGTGCAGCCTCTTTAACCGTCATAAAGTAACGGGTTATTTCAGGATGCGTAACCGTAACAGGTCCACCTCTCAAAATTTGCTTTTCAAAGTGAGGGACCACAGAACCTGAAGACCCCAAGACATTGCCAAAACGCACCATGGATATTTTAGTCTGATGATCGCCCACAAGCGAAGAACAAACAAATTCAGCCATACGCTTAGAAGCTCCCATTATATTAGTTGGATGTACCGCCTTATCTGTTGAAATAACGGTAACAATACGCACTCCGGCCTCTACGGAAGCCTCGACCACTGCACGCGTACCAAAAACATTATTTTTAACCCCTTCAGCTATGTTCTGCTCAACGAGCGGAACATGTTTGTAGGCTGCCGCATGGAATAATGTATGAACCTTAAATTGCTTGAGAATAGATAGGACCTTCAAACGATCCATAACTGAACCAAGTATTGGAATAATATTAATTTTACTATTCGTCTCGCTACAATATCGGTCCAGCTCTTGATCTATGCTATATAACGAATATTCCGACAGATCAAAAAGAATCAACATCAGTGGTTGATTTCTAACAATCTGCCGACAAATTTCACTGCCTATTGAGCCCCCAGCCCCAGTCACCATAACGATCTTTCCCTTCACAGATCTCGATATCAAATCTGGTCTCGGCGGCACAGGAACACGACCTAAGATATCATATACAGAAATGGGCTTTGCATCAGATGTTTCAATAGACTTTGACATAAGATCTACTAATCCAGGGACCACCCTGATTTCTGCATCTAAGCTTTCTAAATCATTTAAAATTTCTCTTCGTCTCACTGGTGAAATAGAAGGAATTACAAGCGCCACCACATCAACATTAAATTGCTTGACAAGCCACACCATACTCTTCGGATCAAAGACTTTAACACCACCCACAGAGTGACCTTGCAGTTCGAGTTCGTCATCCACAAACGCTATAGCGGAATATTTCGTAGCAGAGTTCAAACTATTTAGAAACTGCCGTCCTGCCTCCCCAGCACCATAGATAACAACCCTTATCTCATCCTTTACAGACTTACGGATAATAATATCGCGATATATATACCGAAAGCCTAAAATGCTCATAAACCCAAAGAGCGCATAGGAAAAAATCTCTGGGAACAAAATGCCAGAATCTAGAAATACCGATAAGAAGTATGCTACCAATGAGGATACCAGCATAGCGCCCGAAGCAGGAATTACTGCTCGGCCTGTAATATATCTAACAATAATTCTATAAAATTTACTTAAAACTAAGACACAAAGAGCCGCCAGAACTGACACCCCAATGACAAGTAAACCATCGAAGCTGCCGATCGAACTCGTCTTCCCGTAAAGTACTATTGCCATAACAAAGCTACAGAAGAGCGCTAAGACGTCAAACATGATATGAAAAAAAGTTCTTTTTATATCTTTTCCTCCGATAAAAAGTCTTAAATAATCTCTCATCACGACACCCATTTACCAAATTATTATTGATCTAAAAAAACCTTAATATGAAACTATAAGTGACCTGACTCGTATAAAAAGTAAGCACGTCCTTTAAGCACCCAACTTCATTCATAATATACTTTCGCATGAGCCTTGTTGAGACTCTGAAACTCAATAAGCGACTACTTATCGGATACATCAAAATCAGCGACGACCGACACCTTCAATAGCCCCATCGTCAATCAGCTATTTTTGGACAAGCTCAGCCTAACAAAATCTCGGATTGACTTGTGTTAACTAAACTAAATCAAAGGCAATCTTATATGTCTACTGAACTATCTGCTTCAAAATTTCTCAATATTTGATTGTCTATATAGCTGTAATTGCGAAGTAAATCTGATGAATTTAAGTACCAGAAATCACTCTATTTTATTAACTTTCTTACAGTTTCTTTCAACCGCATCTTCAGAAGAATCCTACCAACCAGAGAAGTTATCTTCCCTTTAAAAATTACTTTTTTCATTACCTTGTATTCATGAATTAACGAGTCCTTCTCAATTTTTTCTTCGCTTAATGTAAATACGCCGTACATATGCCCCCCGTCAATATCTCCGAATTCAATCAACCTAAGTCCTAAGCCAGCCATATAATATTTAAAAGTTCTGGGAGTAAAATATAAAATATGAGCATTTTGAAATTGATCTTTAGCAAAATTATCGATATTTGGCACCCCAACATAAAAGAGCCCTTCAGTTTTTAGGTTGCCTAGAACATTTTTCATCTCAGTAAAGAAGTCAGTAAAATGTTCAACGACATGATTTATTACTATTACATCATAAGGACCTTCTTTAATATCTTCTGTAGATCCCTCATGGAGATTTAAACCATACTTTTTCCCCAATGAAACCAGATTTGGACTGAAATCGTACCCTGTTGCGTCATATCCAGCATTATGAAACGGTAATAATTTCCAACCACCGCCACAACCAAATTCCAGCACACTATTAAACTTGCGATCTTTCATCAAAGGATCAAGAATTTGAAATATATGTCGGTTATGCGGATCAATAAACTTCGTTTCATATGAATTCATGTAGTCCTTATCACCGTACAACAATCTATATTTGTCCTCTTGGTAAAACGAAACATACTCTGAACTTGTTAATCTCGGGTTAGCCTGTATGAGTCCACAGCAATGACAAATAACACTAGGAAACCATAAACCATATCTATCGGTTTTATAAATTGAATCAAATTTTACAGAATTATCTTCTCCGCATAGGCAAGCTGTAAACTCCGTCTTCGTTTTTCCTTCCTTAAGATCCTGATTATATCTTCTTACAAAATCAGATTGGAATTTCGTTAGTTTCATTATTTCTTCCCTAATGGTGGTTAAGTAAAATCACTGTGTTTTAATTGATATCAAATTTATGGCGTAAGCAAACATCGTAATGGCGGCTGCGCTTACTCAAAGTCATTTTCATTACGCTTTTGTTGAAATTTAGATTTGGAGATAGCTTGGTACAAAATACTATTAGCCAAATAAGATAAATGGTCCGGGTCGGCAAATAATAGTTGGCCAGACTCATTCAATGAACTGCAAGTATCATTTGCACAGGTCAAGGCCTTAGGGTCAATAATTTGAATGTTTTTAAACTCAGTTGAAAGCGCTAGCAGCACTTCGTCGATCGCAGCAGTTCTCTTATCTACAGGGCCTTTTGGTATTTTGAGATACTCCTTAGCAGCATGCAAATCTTTTTCAATGTGTGAAACCCATCGAAGCCTCTTAATCGGGTCCCAACCATTTGTCATGGTTGGTAAGATTATCGTCACTTGATTTGCGTTTTTAGCAAGAAACCGAATCGACCTCTTTAAGCTATTTATGAAGTCTTTTTTACGCGCACTGGGCTCTTCATCTAAACTTTTTGACGCAATAATCGAGATAGATTCTTTGCCTCCTACTTCGTTAAAAAAACCAGTCCCATAGAAATAGAGTGGAAGTCTTGCTTGATAAACAACGTGGCTATTAGGAAAACTCGCTACATAATCGCGTCGTTTTTGTTGGTATTCCGAATCACATGGCGACTTCTTTCTCCCTGTGTATATGTTTAATCCTAAAAGGAACGGACAACCTGGGGCCGTAAGATCTGTTAGAGACGAATAATCATTTATATTTTGGAAAAATGCTTCTGACAGCGTGCGAGCATGTGAGTCGCCTAACAGAATATAATTGCGATTGACAAGCGCACCCTTCCCAATCAATACACATACTGCATTTGGGTTATTCAGCTTCGGAGAACTACATTTTTTCCCTTCAGTTAAAATACCTGCGAACTTTTGAGGTATTTGTATCGTCTGTTCGCCAAACTTAACGAACTGGTCAAATTTTTGGGTGGAAAGCAAATACAATCCGATCGAGCAGAAAAAAGATATTCCAATAACAGAAAAATACATAATGTGCTTTCTTTGTATTATCTTTTTATTTCTGAATGGTTGTTCTACCCAACGCCAACTTATATAGGCGAGCAGCAAAGAGCTGAGGCACAATATCACTAACAGTGCTTCAGAAAAATCCCCATATAATCTATGGCGAGCAAAAGCAAGTATGGGTTGGTGCCACAAGTAAGCGCTATATGAGATCAAACCAATCCTAACAAAAGGCGAAAAACTCAATAATTGGTGGGCAATGGTATTGGGAACTGCTGTCAGAATTAAAAAACCAGCCCCAATTGTCGGTACCAAAGCATAAAGACTAGGAAAAGGCGTATTTGAATCAAAAGAGAAAATTGAGTATCCAATCATCCCTAAACCCAACAGACTAAAAACTTGGTTGATGTTATGAGATCTCAGATGATTGTTATGCTTGAGATAAAAAGCAGCAAAAACACCAACCAATAATTCCCAACCTCTGCTCGACAGTAAATAAAATGTAGGCGTTGGTTTATTAAAGGCGCCCCAATGAGCAAGGCCTAAACTTAAAAAAAACGCCAAGGATAACAGAATTAATACCCACTTGGTCCCCAGCCTCCACGTTAGCATTAATAACAAGGGAAACAGTATATAAAACTGCTCCTCAACCGCTAAACTCCACGTGTGGAGTAGCGGTTTAAGTTCGGCGGCAGAATCAAAATATCCAGTTTCTAGCCAAAATAGGATATTCGAAGAAAAAGTTGAAACCGCAATCAGACTCTGGCCAAAACTTTTCAACTCGCCTGGTCCTAGCCATAAGTAAGCGAAGGGTAAGCATACAAGCATCATAAAGAACAATGCGGGTAAAATTCTTCTGGCTCGCCGCTCATAAAAATTGACTACGCTAAATTTACCCTCACCCAACTCATTGATGATGATGGTAGTAATCAAATAACCACTGATGACGAAGAACACATCAACACCAACAAAGCCGCCGCTGAACCAGTCAAAACCAGCATGGAAGAGTATCACCGGTAGCACAGCAAGTGCTCTTAAACCGTCTATTTCTGCTCTATACTTCACTTAATTTTTCTCAGCTGTATTAATAAATAATTATTTAAAATCAACAAAAATTAGATTGTATATATGTTGCCATACATACCCTTCAGCACGAATCATACCCCTTACATCTATCCTCGTTAAAATACTTAGTTAGACATTTGCCCGTTAATAAAAAAGTAACATGTAGGCGTTGGGACTGCCTATTTCATTGCTGGTTGAATACCATTTAACACCAGATCGTACACTTAGACACCAGACCATTCTGTGGAGGCTATACTATTAGCATTTGAATCTAAAAGGCCAGAATACTTTGCCCAATCATCTATCATAAATGGTTCCTTTTAGGGCTTTACGCTAAACAATTTGGCCATACTGCGATGTTACCAGAAAAATTTATTGCTAAAACTCAGACGTTTCATGGTTTTCAATCTCATTATTTAAAAAATCTAACAGCCCTTCAATTACTACTTTTTGGCTGAAAAGCGCATGCGCTCTTTGTCTTGCTGTACTTCCGAGTCGATGCCTTAATTCCTCATCCAATGCCAATTTACTCATTCTTTCGGCCAAACCATTAATGTCTCCACGCGCAACTAAGAAACCCGTCTGCTCATCGTCGATGGAATCGGATAACCCAGATATTCGTGTTCCTATAGCTGGAATTCCACAAGAGGCGGATTCAATAATAACAGTCCCAAAACCCTCCCGGTGACTAGGTAGGCAGAAGACATCTGCGGCTATCATAAATTTCTCAGGAGTAGCCGTATAAGGTAAAAATCGAATGGAATTAACACCTAAAAACTTGATTAATTCTTCCAATTTATAGACTTCAGTCTCTGCTGGACCTACGAGCCAAAGCGACGTATTCGGGCACTCTCTCGCCACTATGGAATAGGCCTTGATTAGCTCTATTATTCCTTTTTCCACATCCAAACGTCCGACAAAAAGAAATACAATATCCTGACTACCAGCATTCATTTTTTGTCGCGTGGCATCTCTAACCATTGAATTTGGCGCGAATAAGTCAATATCTACACCGGCTAATGAACCGCTACCGATTACGACTGAACGTTTTTTGTCTATCACATTATGTTGTATTAAAAATTCTTGTTGCGACTGACTATCAACGACAACCTTAGTCGCAAGTAAGTATATAAACCTATCCAATATCTTTAGGACGCTTTTCAATAGCCCAGTTTTCGTCTGCCATACTTGCCCTGTGAAAGTGTGGACCCTTACAGGAATATTTACGATCCTAGCTACAAAAATTCCTAACAAACCAGCCTTTGGAGAGACGGTATATACGATCGAAAAACTTTCTTTCCTTAGAAATCTGAATAATAAAAACGCTGTCTTTAAATCAGCGATCAGATTTATCTTCCTTTCCATCTTGGTATCTAAATACTCAACACCGTCCGGAAGTCCTTTAATACTTTCAGGGCTCTCTGACATATTAGTCATCACAACGACTAAATACTGTTTTCGTAAAACTGCGATTATAGATTGCAGATGAAGCTTTACAACCAACGGTGATGTTACAATTATCAATAATTTTTTTTTATTCAAATCTTGTTTATCCAGAAATATTTTAGACCCACGCACCTGCAAGAACTCATAACATATCATTATCCCGATACCATTGAATGGTCGTTAGCAAGCCTTTCTGAACGCCATACTTGCAATCACTACCCATAACTCTTGTCACTTTCGCGTTGGAGTAACTCGAGTCATTCAGCATCGCTTTCAACCTTCTGCGAGAGAAAGGGAGAGCCCTATTTAGCAGCAAAGAGGCTAGATCAAAAAACCATGCCAAACAATGCCCGGTCCAGGCAGGAATAACGAGTACGCGCATATTTGAGTTTAAGGCGCCAAGTATCCAGTCGACCACAACCTTCAATTGGAACGGGCTATCCGCGGCAATGAAAATTTGGTCATACGCTCTCGGATCAAATTTGACCGACACAAGTAAATCAGTGAAATCCCTTATGTATAAGAAATTAGTCAGACTCTTTCCTGACCCAAATATCGCAAACCTTTTTTCTTGAATTTTTTTAACTAACTCATAAACACTGCCTTCATGGCACTCTCCAAAAAGTGCCGATGGCCGCAGAATGGTAATCTCATAGAATCCCTTGGCTGTTTTAATCAGAATATCTTCTGCTCTTTGTTTAGAATCCCCATAAGGTGTTAGAGGAAGAACATCTCCCTCGTCGATAATCGCCTCGGAACTACCTTCGCAAACCGCAACAGAACTGACAAAGATTAAATGGCGCACCTGAGCCGACACACATGCATCTGCTAGCCGCCGTGTCGCGATAACATTTATTTTATTTAACCGATCTAATTCCACAGTACTTGAGTCTACGGACGAATACCCAGCCAAATGATAAACAATATCTATATCGGTTAACGCGGCCGTAAGATCGTCACTTACAAGATCGTTCTTTATCCAACTAAGGTTGCCGGGCGAGCTTTTGAATACGTCAGGAATTCCATTATTGTTATACATTGCAACAATAGTATTGCTGCCATCTAGTAGTAACTCTTCAATTAGAAATCTACCGACAAAACCACTACCACCAGTAACTAGAATTTTATTATCCATATCTACAGAATCACATGTCTTGTTCTTAATATAATCATGCGCGATTCAAGATTTGCATGACGCGTCTTTTCGGCATTGGTAACAAAAGAAGGATATATAGAGCAACATATTGCCATCTAACAAAAACAATGGGCCTCAGTGTCTCTCTCGCTTGAGAGATTTTACCAGAAGTAATTAAATAAACGGCTTGATAATATTCAAATTTACTGTACGCCAGCTTTAACTCTAAAGGGTATATTTCCTTTAATTTAGAATTCCGGACCACCAATCGGTCAATAGTTGATTTAAGCTCACCTCTAACACAATGTAGTTTTTTGTGTGTCAGCGCACCAGAGTGAAGTCTAGTTTTTACAACAATACTATTCAAGACGCCTACTTCGCATTGTGAAGAAATATCCATAAAAAGATCATAGTCAGGACCATACTGAAAGTCTTCGGGGAACGACAGGTTATTGTTATTAATGTAAGAGCGTAAAAGCATTACACTCTGCATATTGATCTCATAATTTCTGAGTAAATTCCCGAATATATAGCCGCTAGCATTAACTGCGGGCTTTTCTTTAATTACTAAGCCAGTTTCATTGATGATTGTGGCACCTCCATAGCTCATAACCAATGAATTTTTATCCATCATCTCCACTTGCTCATGCAACTTATGGCTAAGATATAAGTCATCACAATCTAGAAATGCTACATATCGTCCGGAAGATTTTTGCATAGCGAGATTGCGGGCTTTCCCGAGGCACACATTTTCATCAATTCTAAAATACTTTAACCGCTCATCGTACCGGTTAGCTATTTCCTCGCTATTATCGGTCGAGGCATTATCAAAAAAAATAATCTCCCAATCGGCAAAGACCTGCCCATAGATTGAATCGATGGCCTCCACCAGGAATTCCTCTCCATTATAACAATTCATAATTACACTAACGACCGGCTCTAAGTTAACAGCCATAAAAAACTTTCCTTTTAACTAAACAATACATTCTAAATCGGTCGTAATGCCCATCTGAATTCCCAAAATTAAAGTCAACCGCAACACACCACAACACATATCAAGCATTTTTGCGAACCTAAAATTAAATCGCGCTAGTGCAGAGCTAACTTCTAACTGCTCTAAATAGCGACCAATAACATACTGGACGCACAACTCACTTCTACAAAGATTATCTAAGATTAATTTGATTTTTCTGATTGATAACTGTCGCTGTTTAAATATGCATAAGACAATACAAGGATAATCGAAAACATCATATAACCGTAATAAGTTGAAAATCCAAAATCATTGTAAATAAATGACTGAAAGACTAACGCATAAATAAGGGACAATCCGAGCCGTTTCAGTTTTTGATCGGACCGACAGTCTTTAAGGCAATGCGATAATGCGTAAAACATTGAATAGTACATGGCACAAGTAAGAACAAAGCCTAGCACCCCCCCCCGCAGTCCATTTGTGAAAACATTCCCGCCTATAGTCATTTTAACTAGCACTGACTCGGCAGGAAAAGGAAAACTTTCAAAAAAACCAATCACTTGGAAACCCATTAGTGCCAATCTAACAACGCCAGAACTAAGCCGTTGAGACAGTGCATTCTCTTCGCTAACAGAATCCTGAAAGGCTGCTCCAAAAGATCTAACCATGCTCCTGAGGACATCAAGATCATATGCGTCGAGAAAAAAATAAGCCAGTAAACTGGATGATATAAGCAATAGTATAAAAGGTAGTATATAGAACGCCACTCGCGGTATGTAACTGGCTATAAAGTATATAAAAAGGCACATGATCAATGCGACATAAACACTACCTCCGGTGGACAGCACACAGAATAATAAAATGATGATCGTGACGGAATTTTTATTTTGACTTGAAAAAGCTAACGATATGCCTAGGGGTAATAAAAAATAGGCAGGCAGCAATGATGCTTGTTGTAAGTGCGCAGAAATTCTAGGCAGCAGTAGACCAAACATCGTTTGCTCTGTATCTGCATGGCTAAGCAGTGCAGGCCAGCTAATTCCTGATAAAAAAGAGGTACTGTAATAAGGGGCTTTTTCAAATAGCCCCTTAAATACACTCTCTGAGTAAACCGAAAGAATCAGTGCAGTAATTGAACAGATCGCAAAAAAACAATTTATATAATTCAATTTTCTTATGAAAGCTAAAATACTTTCTGGAGTAATAACCAACAGAGTAAAGCAGACACTTACTAGTAAACAATATCCCAGAATATCATTTACGTCTTGCCTCATCACCACGTCACCAGCTAACCCAGCCAAAGCGATATAAATAATTATTAGCCCACGCCTATCGATTTTTTTATCTACCGATGTGAATATGTAAGTCAAAAGTGAAGCTATCATCACTATTTGCAAAATTAGGCGGAGGCCCAGCGCATCAACAATGAGGACATGGCCCGACGTTAATACTGCAATTAACAGCGTAAAGACGATATAGTTGAATCTAGGTGTTTTTACTGACTGCATTATAAGAACTTACTCCTAAGAAACCCAAATATCTTAAAATATTCAACGACCAGCAAGCCCACCCGCTAAACGCAAAGATCACGTATCCCGGTTTCTAAACTAACATTTGGATGCCATGCCAACAATTTCCTAGCCTTTGTAATATCGGCATATAAAGCCATATTTTCATTAGACCGATATGCAACTCGACCATACTCTGGATTTCCGCTTCCTATTATAGTTTGAATCAAATCAATAACGTATTTAATTTGAACTGCTTTCCCTGATGCTAGATTAATCACCTCTCCAAATAAATCGTGCCGCTCCATCGCTTTAAAAATCCCTTCAACAATATCATCAACATGACAAAAATCTCTCAGTTGCTCTCCATATGACGTTTCAAAAGTAGCATTCTTTTTACATCCTTCAATTATTTGAGGAATGAATCGACTGTTAGCCTGGCCTGGACCGTAAACAAGGAAAAACCTCAGGATTACACTCGGAAAACGCTCCGTACGTCCTAGCATTTGCAATAAATGACTGGCCGCAACTTTGGCGAACGAATATGGTGAAATCGGTTGCTCCCTCATTTCCTCATTTTGAGGCGCGCCACACCCCCCATACTCGTCGCTACTACCTATTTGAACGAAATTTTTAAGGACGTTCCAATCTAAAAAGTCGATCAGATTTATCATGCCGTTTAAATGAGTCTCAACAACGCTCTTTCCTTTATCCGAGTATGAGGAATGGTCAACATAACCACTCAAATTAACAACATAGTCGAATTTATTTGAGGGGATCAAGGCCTTGATCATTGATAAATCAGAAACGTCTACTGAGTAATACTGAACTCCCTTAATTGCTTTACTTGGCTCTGACTTATTCAATGAAATCACACTCACACCATAGCCTTTGTATAAAGCAGCTTTTACTAGGTGCCCTCCGATAAACCCTGTTCCACCTATAACTAACAGCTTGCCTTGGAACTCTCTCTTCTCTATCTTTTCCAAGGTGCATCACCTGAATTCCATAAAGAATCTAACATATCTTTATCTCGCTTTGTATCCATACACTGCCAAAACCCTTCATGCTTATATGCTGCAAGTTGACCCATTTCTGCTACTTTTTCTAGAGGCCCTTTCTCCAGAACCGTTCCATCACCGTCTAAAATAAGATCAAAAAATTCTGGCTCGATCACGAAATAGCCCCCATTTATCCATCCTTGCCCCATTCGTGGCTTTTCTTGAAAGCCGTGCGCTAAATTATCCCTTATATCTAGCTCACCAAACCTGGCGCCGGGGTGGACCGCGGTTACTGTAACCATCTTTCCTTGCTTCTTGTGAAAACTAAGTAACTCATCAATATCAATGTCAGCGACTCCATCCCCATATGTTAAGAAAAATGTCTCGCCACCCATGTATTGTTGCATTCTTTTAACCCTACCTCCCGTCATTGACTCGGAGCCTGTATCAACAAGAGTTACATTCCAATCTATGTCGTTTGCTAAGATTGTACTAATCTTTCCAGAACCTAAGTTAATAGTAAAATCATTATTTAAGGCTTTGTAATTGAGAAAATATTCTTTGATGAAAGCTGCTTTATAACCAAGCGCTAGATTAAAATCTTTATGCCCATATTTTGCATAGGTGTTCATGATATGCCAAATTATTGGGATATCACCCACATGTACCATTGGCTTCGGTATACTTTCAGTATATTCAGATAATCTTGTACCAAATCCACCTGCAAGAATAATTACTTTCATGATTTTTTACTCCACATATTAAATACCTATATATTAAACTTTGCGACGCCAAAACATTCAATCTAAAAGCAACTCAATTTCTGAAACATCACTTGGATGCGTCTTCCTCCAAATGCCTCTCTGCCTTTTGATATTGCGCAAATGAGCATCAATATTGTTACTCGTTAGCACTACCCCAAAAGGAAGCGCACTTTTATTTTGTGACGGCATAGATTCAAAAATCTTATCAAGTACTAGATTTCCAAGCTCTTTTGTGAAATGAGACGATTCCCAATACCAGACCATTTTAGAAGCTGTATCGCCTGAGACTGGAACTGGTTCAGTCGTATAAGTACTGTAGCCGGAAAAGTCCCATATCAAAAAAGGAGTTTCACCCACACCCTTAGCCTCTTCCTCATTTATTTTTACTAACTGAATTTTCCATTCTTCAAAGGTGGGCCATAATCCCTTTGCAGCTAAGGTTTCAAATTGTCGTGCATGAGATGGATTTATGACGATCTTGAGATCTATGTCCTTTGCATATGCTAAACCCAACAGCATTCGATAATTGCTTAAAGAACGCGAAGTTCCGTCATCAGACCTCAACGAGAACCCATCATAAGTTTTATTAAAATAACGTTGTTCATTAATTATAAACAACTCCCGCTGTCCAATAATATGAATCAATTTACCCCTTATGGTTGTTGCCGGATCTATTAACCCATTTCTCAGATACGTTGGCCTTTGAAATTGACTTGATATAGTATTTAAACTACTTAAAAGTGCATCTAGCGTTAATAACGAATCAAAGAGGTCGCGAGTAGGCATCCGATGATTCGTTGCAAACCCACGAAGATTTGCAGCAAGTCTTTTCTCATAGAAATCAGGTCGATTTTCACTGTTAACATCAAATTGGAAAAAATCCAAAGCTAGAACTACTTGAGATATTTGGCTTACGGTATAGGCATGTTGAAAGTATCGAAGAATTTCATAAATGTTACCTCCGCTCAGATTCAGGTTATACGTAGGCCGATGACTAAAGCCAGGATGATCTGGGTCCAAACCAAACTCAGCGCGGGATGTACCTAACACAATAGCCTGTGGTTGTTGATTTCTTACTTGATAAGCCTTTGACATTCTCAGGTGAGACTGCATTGAAGGTTTATTAGCGTTAAATTTCTCAATATTTATAAAGTCATAGATTCCATATGGATCTACCAAAAAATTAGTGGCAACGACCACGAGTAATATCATAGGCGTACTAAAAGCTAACGTTTTGAGGTAATGCTTGTGTGGGGATATTTTAGCCATTATATTACCTTAAAACTGAAAGTATAAAAATTCACTAACTTGCGAAAAGGATAATACTGAGAGTATTGCCATTAGCGCAGTTGCAATGGCCCATAAAGTATTTGGTTTCCAATTAAACTTTGTTGGTAGGCCTTTGGCTCCACGACCGATGGCTAACTTCAAGTTTTTCCCTTTACCACTAGTTAACTCCGTTGTATTTGGGGTTAGCCAAACTATCGCCATTAGTCCTATGACCCATAAAAACCCGATAGGGCTACCGAATGAACCGAGTCCACCGGCATCGATTTGTAACGTTGGAAACACAGCTCTTAAGCTGTCCAATGTAGACGCCATTTGGACAGGTAAAGATACGCCATTAACGCCAGCCATGCCTTTATAGAAAAGGATACTCCCATCAATAGTTTCAGTCCTGAAAACTACCCATGCAAACACTACAAGAGTAAAAGTGAGCAGTCTTGAAAAATAAACGTTAGATAATGGCTTCACTAATCTCTGAAATGCCGGTATCTTTAATCCAAAATTCCATGCATGGTTTATGACCAAATAAAAGGCATGCAGCGCACCCCAAATGACAAAATTCCATCCAGCCCCATGCCAAAGCCCTCCCAGAATCATAGTGATTGACAGATTCCTATAGCGCCTGATAGAGCCATGTTTATTTCCCCCTAAAGGAATGTAGAGGTACACACGTAAAAATTGTGAGAGAGTCAAGTGCCATCGTCGCCAAAAATCAATAATATTGCTCGCTTTATAAGGCGAGAAAAAGTTGATCGGCAATTTTATTCCGAACATTCGCCCGAGTCCTACTGCCATATCGGAATATCCGGAAAAATCAAAATAAAGCTGAAAAGTATAAGCAAGAGCACCACCCCACGCTTCAAAAAAAGTAATCTCAATTCCGCGTTCTACTTGGTCAAAAACTGGTATCGCAAAATCTGCAATACCATCAGCAAGAATACATTTTTTAAATAGACCGATAAAAAAAACTGTCATTCCAATTGATAAATTACTGTACTTAAATACGGTGAATTCACGACGATTAAACTGCGGCAGGATATCTCTATGATGGACAATTGGGCCTGCGATCAATTGAGGGAAAAAAGTGACGAAGAGACAATAATTAAGAAAACTTGTTCTTTTGGTTTCACCTCGATAGGTATCTACTAAATAAGCTATTTGTTGAAAAGTGAAAAACGAAATTGCAAGAGGAAGAATAATCTCTTTAACCACCATGTCGCTAGACGACAAATTATTAATGACTTCAAGTGCAAAATTTGTGTACTTATAGTACGCAAGTAAACCAATGTTTCCAACAATTCCAATTGCAAGTAGCGACATTCTTGCATCTTTTGACAATACTATCCCAAGGATAAAATTAAATAGTATCGAAAAGCTAATTAACAACAAATATGACGGGTTCCAATACGAATAAAAAAACAGTGATGCTATAACCAACCAGATAATGGAATGCCGATTATTATCCTTGTTCCCTAGCCCATAAAAGCCTATTAACGCGACAGGAAGAAAGGCAAAAAGAAATACGTAAGAATTGAAAAGCATGCCTTAAAGGCCCTATTCATTTGGGTGTTAACCGGTCTACTGGGTAGTTGCTTTACGAATAACATCAATAGCCAATTGATTCTTTTCTATCCCATTCACTAAAGCATCCCCCATTAGTTTATAACCTTCTGGCGTATAGTGGGGTTCCGATCGTCGGGGGAAAAGACTTAAAGAATCAGAATGATTCTCAAATACCTCTTTGTGAATATCTATAACAGGAATGCCAAGACTCGAAACAAGATCTAGAACCTGACCTCTAGACCTGAATGTTAAATCATTTTTGTTTTCCAACAAATACCTAGAGTACTCAGGCACATAAACAAAGTAGATCTCCCCACCCCACTGGAGTGCGGCCGCTTGAGCTTGTTTTAATATCGCCATAAATTCACCGGGGACTATCAGTCTTTCTACCTCCGGATCCCATACTTTATTATCTATACCTACAAACCTTCGAAGATTAAGGAGCCTTAAAATCCGGCTACTTTGTACCAACGTCTCCAACCTTGATACTATTCCCGATTGTTTTTGTTTAATGATACTTTCAACATAAGACATTAAAGTTTTATCTATTTCATCCTGTCTAATTAATAGCTTTTGAGTATAAGTCGGTCGAAGGTAGTTTTTTAACAAAGAAGACGTCAACTCATAGTCCAAGTTTTGTACTAAATCATTACCCTCAAAATAAAACCACATTATTACTTCAGGCTTTAGCGAGACAGCATATTCCTTTAAAATTGCTAACTCAATTAACGGCCCGCTGCCTCCAATACCTAAATTAATAATTGAATAACCTGGCTTTAAACTTTGCACTCGCGCGGCTGAATGCTCGCCATCCTTCACACAAGCACCATGAGCGAAAGAATCACCAATAACCACCCAAACTTTGTCCTTTAAATTCCATGCTTGAGAGGTATTACGGAACCCATACTTATCACTTTTATAAATCACTCGCTCACCCGACTCATTACAATAAATCGTCGTCCGCTTTGACACTCCACCTAGAGGATATAACCTTTTATTATCCTTAGATAAAACGCCATTTGAAGATACGAAATTAGTGGGTCGAATCGATGGGACGGGGTCAAAACCTTCATCTACTAGATCAGAATAAACCTGAAATATAGTCCTAGTATCCCTGTCTATTAGCTCGCCAGATGACAAAACTATAGCAATGGATATTTCAACTAGATAGATAACGGACACAACACTTATTGAAATCATAACTATACTAAGTCTGATTTCATTTTTGGCACGCAGAGCCAGGGCGTAAAAACTAATTAAAGTTAATGAAATTACATAATATTTAGTATACGTGTCCGCTCTTTCACCATTAAAAGTGACTTCTGCTCGATAAAAGGTATAAAGAAAAATAGCAATGCCACCCAGCAAAAATAACCAGTTCAAAACCTTAGACCATGAATCGCGCTTCAAATTTTTCGTTTTCTGCACTGTTGCCTACCTCAGAACAAAGTATAAATGAAAGGTGCAACCACAGTGCCTTGGCTCAGAACGATCAAAGACCCAAGGATCAGCATGACAAAAATAATAGGTGCTAACCAAAACTTTTTGCGGTCTTTAAGCAATCCCCATAAATCTATAATCAAATCTAACATTAGTATGGCTTCTCAAAGTGAGTCTTATTTCTGGACCTGGATGATAAGCGATAGCTTTTTCTCCCAGCACTGATTTTTTTACTTAATAGATCTTTCCTTAAAACCCTAATTACGATGCCGGTAGGCAAAAATACGCATATAAAAATCAATCCAAGAATTATCCTTGTGTTAAACCACCCAAGGCAGTTGCCAATAATCATCCAAGATTGATAAAGAATTCTAAGCATCTCTGGTTTCAAAAGGGCCAGCGTAACCAGAAGACCAGATATAACAACAGGCCATAGAGTCGCCTCATATTCCAAGAATAAGGGGAGTAACACATTAAATAATATGATTAATATAAAGCTAAATGTTAAACCAAAACTCCGTAAAGATTGAGCCGTTGACTTTGGCGCCTTGAAATCTTGAAATTGATTTTGTAGCTTCTTCCACATGCGATAATCCATATTTAGATCTTTTGATCTGTTTTAGTTAGCAAAATATTCTCCAACACCAGGTAGTCCATCTCCGTATTCATAAAGCAGTGATATGCATCTTCAGGTGAACATACAATTGGCTCTCCTCGTACATTAAACGAAGTGTTAATCAGTATAGGGCAACCAGTGAGTTTTTCGAACTGCCGGATCAGCTCATGAAACCGTGGATTAGTTTCTTTATGAACGGTTTGGAGACGCGCAGAATTATCGACGTGAGTCACCGCAGGAATTATAGATCTAGAAATACTCAGCTGATCCATCCCTTTTATCAATTTCTCATCTTTATTTAATTCTATTAACTTGTCTCTTACAACTGGGGCCACGAACAACATGTAGGGGCTTGCACCGTCTAAATCAAACCATTTGTTCGCTGATTCCGATAAAATTGCTGGGGCAAATGGCCGGAACGACTCTCTATATTTTATTTTCAAGTTCATAGTAGTCTGCATAGTTTTACTTCGCGGATCACCTAAAATAGATCGAGCACCTAAAGAGCGAGGGCCAAATTCCATCCGACCATTAAACCACCCTATGACATGTCCTCTATCGAGGAGAGCTGCTAACTTTGGCATCAGATCGCTATCACATAACTCAATATAATTTCCGTTAACGTCATTCAGATATTGCTTTATCTCTTCATTTGTAAAGCCACTCCCCAGATAGGTGCCTGCCATTGTATCTCGTGCATTACTACTTCGAGCATTACCTAGATATTCATGCCACACGCTTAAGGCCGCGCCCAAGGATCCTCCAGCATCGCCTGCAGCAGGCTGCACCCAAATATCTTTAAATGCACTTTCTCTTAAAATTCGTCCATTTACAACGCAGTTCAACGCAACACCACCAGCCATACAAAGATAGTCAACATTTAGCTCTTTATGGATTGTGTTGACTAACTTCAAAATTATTTCTTCAACTACTACCTGAATAGACTTGGCTATATTCATCTCTCTTTGAGATATTTCCGACTCACCTTTTCTTGGAGCACCACCAAACAGATCAGCAAATTTTTTATTGGTCATCGCTAGCCCTGTCTCGTAGTCAAAATAACTCATATCCAATCGAAATGTTCCATCTTCCCTAAGATCAAGAAGATTTTCTAGAATAAGATCCACATATTCAGGTTCCCCATACGGCGCCAGTCCCATGAGTTTGTATTCGCCAGAATTTACCTTGAAGCCTAAATAATAAGTAAATGCTGAATAAAGTAACCCAATACTATGCGGAAATGTTATCTCCCACTGGGGGACAAGTTTATTACCAGTACCCAGCCAAACAGAAGTGGTAGCCCATTCACCTACGCCATCTAGACACAGAACGGCGGCCGTTCCAAAAGGACTGGGGTAAAAAGCTGACGCTGCATGAGACAGATGATGATCAGAAAAGAGAAGCTCGGGTAGACAAGCCCCCTTATCGACAGTTATTTTTGATAATTCATCTTTGATAGTTCTTTTTAGATAAAGCTTATCTTTTAGCCAGATAGGCATGGCGGCGACAAAAGACTTAAAACCTTTAGGCACATTCGCTATGTAAGTCTCTATTAAACGCTCAAATTTGACAAGAGGTTTATCATAAAACACTACATAATCAATATCAGAAAGAGATAGCTTACTCTCCTGCAAGCAATATCTTATTGCGGCATGAGGAAAAGAAGCATCATTTTTCAGCCTCGAGAATCGTTCCTCTTGAGCTGCACTAACTATCTCACCATTGCTAACTAATGCCGCTGCACTATCGTGATAGTAAGCTGATATTCCAAGAATTAGGATAATTTTATCCCCTATAATTATTAAAAAAATTTAGTTAGTAATCTTTAAGGGACCAATTCAGAAGAGAATTTATTAAATCGTAAATTATTAATTCCAATTATAACTAAATTGGCTTATATCTCTATTGTGAGCTTCGCTTGGGTCATGTACTAGATCAGCAAGGTTTAATAACATATTTTCGCCTTTCGACAACCCCTGAAAGCCAACCCATATACCGGGTGGAATTGTTAATCGTTGGTAATTTTTGCGTGACAAAACAATCTCAAAAACGTCGCTGCTGTCAGCTGATTCGCCATCATCTATGAGTACAAACTTAATTTCACCAACCGGGACTATCAAATTTAGCGTCATATTTTGATGCCGTTTCCATCCCCGTATTGCCCTATAGTTAACGATTGAAAAATATGCCTCTCCAAAACCATGAAAACCATCATCGCTTTTTCTCATGGCATGCAACACTGATCCGTTGTTTGTCGCAATATCTTTCAAAGGAGTAATGACAACTCCATCAATCAGTGAGCTGCCCATTTCCTGCTCCTATCTCCGGCAATCTTAGTGTAATCATCGATCTGAGAATATGTGAATTCTTGCATTTCAACACCTCCACCTTCATAAAATGCCTTGTACCAATCGACTGTCATCTTCACAGTCTCTTGGAACTCCATAGTAGGCAACCAATCTAAATCGAAATGCGCTTTATCGCAGTTCAACTTAAGTAGCCCTGCTTCATGCAGATGCTTTATATCCTTAGATGTATCATTCCAACGGACATTTCCCCAAGACAAACTCATTTCATCAATGAGATTTCGCACCGAATAATCCTGATTAGCCGGAGGCCCAAAATTATATGCCTGCCCATGAAGATTCGGATCGTTATTAAGCGCCACCCCTAAAGTCAAATACCCACTCAACGGCTCCAAAACATGCTGCCAAGGCCGAGTCGCTTCCGGACTCCGAATATCAACAATTTTGTTCTCTCGCCAAGCTTCCATGCAGTCCGGTACTATTCGCTTTTCCGCCCAGTCTCCGCCACCTATCACATTACCAGCCCTGGCAATACCGATGCGAACACCTTCACCTGGATTCTTGAAATATGATTCAACATAAGTCTTGATGGCTAATTCGGCCATCCCTTTTGAAGCACTATAGGGATCTTTTCCTCCTAATCTGTCAGTTTCCTTATAACCCCAGACCCATTCGACGTTATCATAGGCTTTGTCGCTCGTAATCATGATAGCAACTATAGGTTTAACTGCTTGCCGGATCGCTTCTAATATATTGACCGTTCCTATTGAGTTAACCGTAAGAGTTCTTACCGGTTTTTCATAGGCCGGATATACTAAAGCTTGGGCTGCTAAATGAAAGACGAAATCTGGATTATGTTTTGAAAAAACAGCGTTAACGGCTTCGAAATCCATAATATCCAATCGATAGTCATGTATTTGGTCGAAAACCTGAGACGCCTGAAAATTCGACGGAGTGGTCGGTATTTGATCAGAAATACCTATTACATCGGCCCCTAATCTAACGAGCCAAAGAGACAACCAGCTACCTTTAAATCCTGTATGGCCTGTAATTAAAACTTTTTTTCCTTTAAATGCATTTTGGAATTGCAACTTATCACCCCTTAGTAAGCGTTAGTCAAAAATTTACTTATATACTTGAATCAAGATTTACTACCTTCAAAATTTTCAATCCAGAAATAGTGCTCTTTGAGAAGATTCAAATGAGGATAGATATCTTTGCCTACGCCTACGAATTCGATACCCCCGGCTATCGCAGCCTTAAAATCGGACAATGCGTCACCATAGAAAACCGTATCAGTACCCTTACAACACAGTGTTTTCAGAATTATTTTGTTATTATCGATTTTTGAGTTTGACGAGCCCAAAATAAGGTTGAAATAATGATCAATGTTTCGCTGCCGAACGATTTTGATTAGTTCTTCTGATGGAGTAGCGGAATTTATTGCCATGATAACTCCAGAGTTAGATAGCTCGGCTAAATACTCGTCAACTCCGGTAATATATGGCACAGCCAGAATGTCATCTAAAATACGGCCGGAATACTCGACATTTAGCGCCTCTAAATCTTTGTCATCTAAGCTCAAAGAAAGCCACTTAGACCACTCCTTGAATTTTTCGAACCTAGAAACCCCTCCATGAGCCAAGTGGAATTTCTTTACTCGCTCAGCAAATTTGACGCCATATTTCTGATACATCTGAACAAAGGCCTCTCCCTTTAAATGCACTGAATTTAGAATAACACCATCAAAATCAAAGATGGCGACCGGGCGTCCTCGATTTACTATCCGCTCAGAGTCCATTCCAATGTAAAAATCATCACGTACCATGGGTCATCGTTTTCCCATATGAATAGACTCTACCAACTCCAAGATACCTTGTCCTAGATCAACATACTCATTTGATACTAATTTAACTGCCGCTTTAGGCGAATAACGATATGGAGTTATGCTGTAATGATCTCTATCACGCGACTCGGGAAGCAACTGCAAATCCACTGGAACGCCTACAACCTCAAAAATCAATCTAATAAGTTGCGATGACGTCAGTGATTGCACTCCACTTATTGTTACCGCTTTATTTTCATATTCTTTAGCTAAAATATCTGCACTGAGTTTTGCTGCATCCTTAACATGGATATATTCCCTAAGTTCGTCTCCCGTTCCGTTGTATTGTATCTTGCCGTTATCCACTATTTCTTTGACGTAGCCCTTGATTCCATTCCAGCCCTGCGCCCTCGGCCCATACAGCGACCCATACCTTAGAAAAGTATAGTTAATCTGTCCAGCTTGCTGGTAGGCCTCTATCAAAATCTCAGCTGATTGTTTACTAGCCCGATAAAACGAGCCTGCAGTGCTATAAACATACATAGTTGAAGCATAAACAAATCTCTCGACAGCACACCCAATCGCAGCCTCAAGGACCGAGAGAGTACCCATTACGTTAACATTGACTGCTTCATAAGGTTTTTCCTTTGTGGCTGCAATTTCAGCCATAGCAGCGTAATGAAAGACAGCATAAGAGCCCTCGAAGGCACTTATTAATTTTTCTTTCTCAAAAATATCACCTACTACCATAGTCTGATCAGCAGAAAGATACGGTGATGGGTATGAATCATAAATGTGGACGTCGAATCCTCGTTCTGTGAGCTCATCAGCCATATGACTGCCTAGAAAACCGCTACCCCCGACGACGACAATCTTTCGCATACTCACAGCCCTTCTTCCTGAATATCGTATTCCGTTTTGGGAACCTCACTCCGTAATCCTAAGCCTTTAGAGAAACTCACTACCGCTTCTGTAGCTTCAATTTCCATTCGAGTTCTACAATCGATTGACATAGATCCCATGTGAGCAGTAAGAAGACATCTCTCTATTTCTGCGAGCCGCCCCCTGTAGGGCTCTTCGTCGTATACATCCAGCGCAACGCCACTTAGATGCCCAAGAGACATCACATCGTACAAATCCTGCTCATTAATTATACCGCCACGTGCTACGTTGATAAGCATAGCGTCATCTTTCATCATCAGGAGATCCTTCCGAGTTATCATATTTTGGGTATGCTTAGTCAATGGAACATGAATAGAAATTAAATCGGCCTCTCTAAAAATAGTCTCTCGATCTACCCAATCAACCTTGTAGCGTCGACCAATCTCTTCATCGGGTTTTATGTCATTGAGTAGGAGTTTAGGAGTTCCAAAGGCATGTATCCTGTTCAAAACTCTTTGTCCGATCCTACCTAACCCAATAACCCCAATAGTAACGTCAGCTATTCTCCTTCCAAAAAACCGGTGCCATTGACCTGCATGCATCTGACTATTCGAAATATGAACTTGACGCAGAAGAGAAAGCATTAGACCTATAGTCAATTCTGCTACGGCAGGGGCAGGTGCATCTGGAGTATATGCAACTGTAATATTTCTCTCCCGCGCCTGGATCAGGTCTACACTATCTAGGCCAATTCCGACACGCGAAATCAACTTTAGTTTCTTTGACTGATCAAAAACCTTTTCACCTATGGGCTCAGTTCCCGCAATCAAAAAATCAACGTCGGACATGAAGGATGCTAATTCATCTTCAGTTAATTTTCTCCCGAGTGGATTGATTAAATATTCAATATTATTTTGAGAAAGAATCTCTAAAGGTAGCTGATTTTTATCCCCGAATGGCACTGTTGATATGAACGCCTTCATTTAATATTCTCCGTTGTTTATAAATGTCTGGCAGCTGAATTAGCAGTCTTGATGACAACTATCGCCAATTAGATATTTTGGCTGAAAGCATTAATTTAATGCCCATATAGTCTGCCAATTAAGTTGAGATAGTTTTTTTCCATGCCTGACAATAATACAAGCGCAATAAATTAATACATGAAATCTCAGGACACAAATTTTCTTCCACCCTGCATCTGCAGAAATAATCATGCACTAGAGATTTCTGTAACCACCTAAATTCACCCAAAATTTCCGAACACAGTCTGATGTCAACAATAACCATCGAGCAAGCGCCCAAACACATAAAAACCATATTCTCTACTTTTATAGAAATTTACAGCCATTTTTCGTAACGATTCGAAGTATTTATAGTGCCATTATTCAATAGGCCGTTGGGCGAAAATCCACGTATGCGAGCTACATTTATTTTCAATTAAAAAAGTCTGAAATTTTTGAGCTAAATCAGGATTTGAAACTAATTTTTTGATAAACCTATTCATATTTAGATCGGTATTTGTAGGTTTAAGAGAATTGTTAACTATATCAGTGTCAAGAACACCTGGTGTAGTAATCTCAATATTAGTCAAGCCTGCTCTTGAAAAGAGAGCCTCGAAACCTTTAATCGAAAAAAAGTTAATATGATGAGGAGGTGAAATACTGTTAGACCGCTCCCAAAGAACCTGTATATCGAAACCTTCTATACCCAAAGTGCTAATCATTAAGTATCCACCAGGTTTAACTAAATTTTTAAGTACCTCAACAAAAACTAGCGGCTCAGTAACGTGCTCTAAAACTTCAAAGCAGACCAACAAATCAGCGGTATTCTGCGCCCCAGCGGCTTTTTCTGCGACTGCCTCAATCACCTCGAAACCCTTTTCTCTACACACTTGAGATAAACTAGCAGAAGGTTCTATCGCAATCAGCCGTGAGGAAGAATTAATTTTGGCCCATTCCTCAAGGAAAATGCCATAGCCCGCCCCCACATCAATAATAGTATCCGTTGCAATAGATTTTTTAGTGCACATGTCGGCCAAAGCCACTGCCCTAGTTTTAAAAATACGCTCTCTTCTAGATTCAGCAACCGCTGGAAAAAAAGTCTCTGCCCAATAATTTGAAGATACAGAGTTTTCATAAAACTGTTCAAACACCTCGGCTGGAGGTCGAGGAGATAAGTATAAAGTCTCACACTCTTTACACTGAACATATTGGAAGTCATGCTTAATAAAGGAATCCTCGACATCACCGCCTCCACAACCAATACATGGAATACTTAAGCGCGCAGTATTTGAAAAGAAGAGCTCCGCATCTAGTGCGGACAGTCTTAAATACTCATTAAAAAGATCACTTGGCCTAATGTCGCTTTCTTTCATAACTAATTCGCCTTGCCTATATATCGGGACATGAGTTTATCGCCACTCATAATCCGCACGGCATTCTCTAAATCTGCTTGTGTGTCTACACTAACGGAATTGCCATCAAAAAAGACCATTCGAATCTTACCGCCGTTCTCAATAACTCTCATCATATCTACAGACTCAATTTTTTCTAATTCAGTTTCATCCCAAAGATTGAATTGAATTAAAGATTCTCTTCGAAAAGGTATTATGCAAATTTGCTTCATCATTGGCACAGAAGCATGTCCTTTCTTCCGAGAGGGAATAGGTTCTCTTGAAAAATAAATCGCATCCGAATTTTTATCGACAACCACCTTAACTTCATTCGGATCTTCGAACGCAGAGATCGAATCAATGTGACCCATCAAGTTCACGATATTCACGCCATTATCATCCAAAAATGGCGCTATACTTTCGGCGATCATATCTGGAACAACCATAGGCTCATCGCCCTGGACCATGACTACGATGTCAATTTTTTTGTCGATTTGTTTCTCAATTTCGAGCATTGCCTCGCCCGTTCTATCAGTGGCGCGCTCATGGCTCTCCGAGGTCATTATTGCTTTACCCCCAATACTATGGATATAGTCAAATATTTCTTTATCGCACGTAGCGACATATGTTTCCAAAAGATGTTCTGACATTCTAGTGCGTAAATAGACATGCCCAATCATAGGCATTCCATGAATTTTTGCCATAGGCTTTCCAGGCATTCTCGAGGACCCCATCCTTGCTGGGATAATAGCTACTATGTTCATACAAATTCTCCACGTCTGATAGTGTTTATTTGTCGCGCACTTACATCAACCATACGAACATCTAGACTAAACGCGAGAAAATTATAGTTTTCATCAATTCTCCTATTTAACTCTTTAATGTCTGGCTCAATTACATGCAGGCCAACAGGCTTATTATTGTCCTCAGCAGACCTTTTTATACTTTTTATAGTATTTACAAAACCGATATCTTCAAACTGGCCGGGAATGCCCATCGACATACTAAGGTCGTAAGGGCCTATAATGCATCCATCTACGCCCGGCACTTTAAAAATCTCATCAAGATTATCTAAAGCATCAATATGCTCTATTTGAACAATCACAACTGACTCTTTCTCTTGCCACGTCAAATATTCTTGGAACCTATTCCCCCATCGGTGCGCGCGAGCCAAACCTACTCCTCGCATGCCAAAAGGTGGATACCTGACAGCTGAAACAGCCTGCCTAGCCTCAGAAGCTGTATTAATATTGGGCACAATAATACCGGTCGCACCAGAATCCATAACTCTTTTAATCACATTGGGATCGTTGTTAGTCAGTCGCACCAATGCGCCAACGCCACTCAAATTGATTACCCTTATAAGCTCTTCTGCTTCCTTGATGGTTATACTACTATGCTCCAAATCAACTGCAAGCCAGTCAAAACCAGCATTAGCCAATAATTCCGCTATAGTCGGATGTGCCAGAGTAATCCAAGACCCGATGGTAAGTTCTTGTGCCAACAGCCGTTCTTTCAAAGGTTTTCCCACGATAAAACTCCCATATTATGATCCAAAATTTAATAACTCTAGAAAGGTGTCGTCACTTTTATGACTAAAAAAAACCTTTTCAAAACAACCATCTCGTCTATTTTCGAAGTTCAATATTTATTATAAAATTAAACATTAGAGTCTATGCTATTAATTGATATTCAGTACTTCAAAAAAAGGTCTCTGGTATTGGTCTCGTCAACTTTGAGATACCATTTATCAACTTCTCTACTCCGATATTTTTGGACTAACGCATCCCTTAAAAAAACCCTAAGATCCTCTGACGTAAAAAATGTAGTGCAAATGCTTTTACTGACTGTATCTGGAACTGGATTCATAGTAACGCCTAAACGACTCCCCAAAATGGCTACAGGAACACCCGACGCCACCGCTTCAACGCAAACACTTGAAGCACTAGAGATTACAACACTGGCTATCCTCAATAGCTTAGCGATACTTTGCTCGCTAAAGCGGATATTTCTGACCAAAAGCTCAGGAATCAGCTTTACTAACTCCCTCTGCGAGCATGTTGGGTGAACCTTTATTATTGCATCGACATGATCGTCTAATGATTGTTCGATTTCGAGATAACTCTTCAACATCTCAAGGCTATCATTGGTCAACCCAGCGGCAGGAAGTGCAATTAAAACCACCTTTTTATCTGTCACCGTCACATTTTTGGTGCCGAATAGGTGCATAAACCGGAAGGCTGGCGCAAGTTTTAGCGGCAAACCTGGACATGTTTTTTTATACAGTCCGGCTGTTTCTTTGTTTTGAACATAAAGTATATTTGGTAGGGTATCGAGAGAAAGCTCATATTCTTGGGGCTGCAACGAAGCGTAATGCTTGATCGGCATAAATCCTTGATAACCCTTTACAACAACATCAGGATAATATTTTTTAAACGATAAGTTCAAAGCTCGGTCTTTAAGTTGATTTTCAAACCAATTAACCACACCCACTACCTTTTCATCGCGCTTAGAGAGCCGCCTGACAAAACGATATTGACACAATGCGCGAAATAAAGCTGGAGATGCGATATCAATTAATACCTCCCTGCGAACAATATTATCTACGCTATAACCACGAAAAGTAGGGAACACTTTTACACCAAAAGGTATCATTATTGAGTAGAAAATAGCGTACATATAGTCAAAAAAAGTCAAACATCTTTCTTTCACTATAAAATTACCGCGGGCCCCCCTTAAACGCCTCATAACCCGCATGTAGTCCCACGGGTGGGTCACTCCAAATAGTGTTGGAACAAAGTGGATCATCTGATTATCATTTTGCGATAGATAGAGATCATGGTCTGTATAGTATCTGTCGACGAAATTTCCTTTCGAGTCAATGCTATTTTTAAATAAGAAGGTATCTAGGTATATAAATTTTCCATAAGCCTTGTTTTTGAGTAAAAACAATCGCGGCCATAAAAAAGAATTAAAAGCTATATAAAGAGTTTTGAGAAGATTGAGCAGTCCTAAAACCACAATATGCGTTTGTCTTTTATAGCCCACGTTAACATCACTGATACCGTGCTTCTCTAATATTTGACCAAATAAATTTGCCAATGAGACATCATCGACTGTTACAGACCCGATCGAATTTTCATATTTCAGCTTCTCTTCAAACAAAGCCGCATAACAAAACTTACGCAGAATCTTAGAAACCAAAACATTTCGACACGACGCGGTCAGCAATAAATCTTCTCCAACTAAACCATTGCTAGCAATCAACTCACCTATAAATTCATTGTAATCATCTAATACGCTATCACCCAATTCGTCAATTTTCTGGGCATCGTCACTAGACAATCTACCAACACTACTAAAGTCCATAGAAAATCCTATCAATAAATCGGTATGGTTCCAGCGGCAATGCCGATTTCAGCAATAACTTAAGGTCTTTTTGGGCGCAGAAATTGTAAAGCCAAATTTTTAATGATAGTAACATCTGCAATACGTAGCCCCAAAAAAAACGGTGCTTTTAAGCAGATGATACCAATCAACATCAAATACACTGCCGCACCAATACTCATCGTAAGCAAGTCACTTATCCAATAAGGAGAAAAATGATTTAAAACGTAGTAACATAAAAAGCCGACTATAAAGGTCGTACTTGTTGTAATAAATTGGGATCTCCAGTCGAACGTCCAATTCATTACTCTAGCAATCCAATAGCCTGAAACGTTTACATTTATCACAATTAATAGAAGCATCTTTAAAGCCAAGCCAGAGGCACCTAAATCCATACCTGGAAGGTTTGAAGTACTGGGTGCTAACATGAAATATGTCAACGGCAGACTAACAAGGGCGAAAAAGAGCCCAATTACTGTTCTTGCCCTAGTTAGCTCTAATGCCAAAAGCATGTTGGTATTAATGGCGCCTACTGACTGCCAGAGACCGTAAACCAACATTATTTTCATAGGTAGGACTGCAGCCGCATATTGCGTGCCAAGAAAAGATGCAATAATCTCAGATGTCCAAGGTAAACTGAACCCCGCCAAGCACGCCGGTAATAAAAACATGACCCTTCTCGCTTGAGAATACACATCGTATAATTTTTTAAAATTATTCTGCTGATTCGCTTCAGCAATTTCTTTCCACAGGATATTAAATATCGGGCCCAATAACAAAAAAGCGATCGTTGTAAACTGAACTGCTATACCATACAAAGCCTGCTCAGATGAGCCGCCGAATTCCTGAAGCAGCCATCGATTGGCGAAAACACTTATCAAACTTGTCCAAACAAATGGCACTAAAGGCAGACAATACTGTTTGTACTCTTGGAAAACATCTCGGAATGTTGTGTCACCGCTAGCGCTAAAAGGGCCTAAATATCGCGATGTATAAATAGCTGCCACTACAAATTCAATTGCAATAAAGATAAGTACGACTTCTATAGATAACCCACCACTTGACAACAACAACCCAATAGCCAATAAGTGAAAAACTGCGATACAAAAATTCATTTGATGAATACGGATAGTTAAACGCTGCGACTCGGCAACTTGGGTAATCGCAGTCCATAATATTTGCTGGCCAAATATAGCTATAAAGGCTAAGACAACAGTAACTCTCTCCTCTCCTTGCCAAATAGTTTCTACCCATTTATCTGGCGCAATCAAAATGATAAACGCTAGGGATACAATAAACTGGATAGTTATCCAGCAGGCATAGTAAAAGAAGAATCGTTTAGATCTACTAGACTTCGAAATAAAAGTAAAAAATGCAGAAGACGTCCCCATATCTAATAAAAGGCGTAAAGACGTGAAACTGGCAATCAGGAAGGAAAGAGTTCCATAGTCTTGGACTCCTAAACCACGCGCAATAAGTATTCCAGTAACGAATGAGGCTACAACTTTCAGAGCATTTAAGGCCGCTGATATTAGTGCTCTAGGCAAAATAGAGTTCACTGAAAATTTTTCAATTCGTAGATGTCTCTAATGCTTCGCCCATTAACTTTGCTAGCAGGTATGCTCTTTTAAAATATGAGCCACCTAACTCTCTCTGGAGCCACACTGGTATCTCATTACCGACAAATGGATGGACTTCATTAAGCTCCCATCGCGACCTAATATTGCTCGCTTTATCCATTATTTCCCACTCGAGTTCAAAATCACGTTTCACTAAGTCAAACGAATGTTTTTTGTAACATGAGGTATCTAGTGCGTCGAGATACAGAATAGGCAAAGACATCAAGACAGCCAAAAAGTACTTCATTTGATACATAGTATCAATATCGGCAAAGTCTTCTTGTAAGTATTTTCCTTCATATTGGTGGTGGATCAATGTCCCATTTTCGTAGGCTTGTTTGAACATATTTAACTTACTATCGAATAACTTTTTAGCCGAATCCTGAGATCTATTGTATTGAACCGCTAACGTTGAGGATCTAAGTAGCGACCTACTTTCCCTTAATACCGCAATAGGGAGGCAGTGCGAAAAATATTGTTCAAGGTCATACTCAGTACAATAAATAAAACCGTGATGCTGCAAAGGATCCAAACCCAACAAATAATCTTGAGCCTCTATAATCTTTTTCCTGAATTCAATCAGTTTTACAAAGTCGGAAATCGTATCGCTCTTGATGATAACGAGTGTGTCAAAATCACTCCAGCCTTTCACATAGTCACCAGTGGCAAGGCTGCCATGGACCAAGAAATCAACAACATGCTCTTGCAAATCAGAAGTTATAAATGACTGAAGGTCTCTCACAGGTTGCAAATAGTCGGCATCCCCACTTAGAGAATATTGGCCAATTAGGTCTATATCAATATATGCGAGCTCAACCTCTAGATGGCTTTTTTGCAAAGACCTGTAGCTGTGAGTGATCGTCTTCGCCACCATATCAACAACCCAGTCGCCCTCATTATCAAGATGAAGACTCTTTTTGCTGAGAAACCAAGTGAGCGTTTGACTTAAGTTAGCTTGGTCTTTCATGTCAAAAATGAAATCCATATCTGATCAAACCAGTTTTAAGATTATTTCTTATTAAAAACTCGGCGTTTTGTTCCGCGAGATTCATCTTACGTCGAAGATTTTCCTCATAAGGACTATTTACTAATCCTCTATCGATCGGTAAATAACCCTGAATTTTACTACGCATCCGTTTGGACAATTTCCCCTCTAATCCCGCAAGAATTGCAAAGTGGGGATAAAAATAATGCGACAGCACAATACAAAATTTATCGTCTATCTGTAGACTGCTTAAGCTTAAATCAAACGAAGGAGAATGGACGTCCGAGAAACGGAGAAAATGATTACTGTATAGCTCTAAATCAATATCATGGTTAATCGAAAAATCTCTTGATAGATAATCACCGCTATCCCTTAAATAGAGCTCATAGTCAAAAAGCCTTTTAACTCCGATTTCGATAGCATTTTTGATGCATTCAACAAGATCCCTTTCTGGATTGTCAATGTCATGCCAAGCACCTCTCAACCTCGCCGTTTCCGTGATCATATTTTGTGAATCTTCACTGGACCCCAATAAGCGATCTAAGAATTTTAGAGAGTAACCAAACGAATGGAGCACACAAAGTGCATTAGTGATATTTATCTCTTTAGAGTTAATAATGCGGGTTAACTTAAGTATCCGCTCAGGAACCCAGTCAATAATAGAGGCCAGCTTAATAAATTTATCATCCGCTTCCGTCGGGTCATTAATCGACACGTTTAATCCGCTGAGCTTATGGAAATTAAGATTATCGAAATGCTGAATATTTTTAAAAACATTTAAGGGCATTTTAATGACGGTTCCATCTGCCACTAAATCCTGAGCAAAAGCACTAATACTAGAAAGGTTAAACTCAGATTCTGTAGAGGAAATTTCGTCTTTCAGCACAAAGATTAGATCCAGATCTGAAACACCGGGGTTGCTCACACTACCGTATTCATATATGGAAATTACGTCTTCGTTATGATCATAAAACTCAATGATTGCACTGCGAACATCGTCATAATTGCCTATGACCGCTTGCTTTGGATAATTAAAAAAGGATGTATTCATGGTGGATTAGTCTTATATATTCAATAGAAATTTAGTTAGTATCACTTTAGCTTTCTCTAATAAAGTGTATTGTTACTGCTAATTTTCTCAGCGACATCAGGCCAAAGATTATTAACATCTGAGTAATTAGATTTTAAAAAAAGATTTGTGTATTTTGCATATGTTATTTCATCGAAATTAAACAAATTATCCGTAGAGATTTCTTTCATCTGATAGTCATCAATATTCACCACATCCAAATCTAATACTTTAGAAAAGCTTAAAAACATATTGTGTCTATAACTATTGATATACTCGCGTGTCGTTAGTTGGAGAATAGGCTTCTTCCAAAGAACCGCAAAACTTATAGCGGTAGAATAATGAGCAAGCACTAATGCCGAATCCCTGACAAGTAAAGGTGACTTACCAACTATTGCTTGCCGGTTACCCCAAGGGCTTAATTGTCCTCGTGATAAGGTTCTAGGATGGGCAGCAATCACAACCTCTAACCCAGTTTTTTCCTCAAAAGAATCGAAAAATAAATTCATAGAGGTGTAGTAATTTTCCGCTGTGACCGGGGCTTTATTCCTGTGAAAGCTATAATCTGGGTGCGATGGAGCATTTTGATCTAAAAATACGGCGTACTTCTTTCTTTTCCTAAAGTGATGTTCCTCAGACGATAGATCTAAGAATAACTGATAGTCGTTCGAATGGGCCCAGATGATCCTTTCCGCAGACGGCCTAAACCTTTTTTCGCAAATACTCCCAGAATAAACTGCAATATCGACCTTCGGCTCCAGAAATTGAAATAGAATCGTCCTGGCAATATACCCCAATACTCTCTTTAAAAACCCGCCCTTTAAAAAGCCTGTTTTCAAACGAGAATATATAGTCTTGGACGCGTCAACTTCAGGCAGCACGCCCAAAAAGAACTTAACTCGTTTAGCATTAAAACCATCCATTTTTCGCCGTATTTTTAAACATTTTTCACCAACTCCTAGCAAATCAATATAATGTGAAATCGGGGTATTTTTTAAAAAAAACAGAAAAGAATGTTTATCCGCAAACTGGAGAGAGCGGTATGAACCCGAAGGCTTTTGAGCACCCTCTGCCACTATGGGAGCCATTCTGTGACTGATCATAGACGAAAGATCTAACACATAAACATTGAACTCTTGGGTAAACTCAAGAACACCATAACGGCTTACATCTCTCGCTGAAAACGGCCTATCGATCAAGAACGCTAAATTCAACCTCTTCATAAAGTAGAAACACGCCTGCTAATTATAAGATCAGCAAATTCACGGACACACCCACGTCCACCAGCACGCGACAAACAAAGTATATTTGGAATTTGTTTTACGGCGTCGATGGCATCTGACGGACAAGCAGCATAGCCAACCGCCTCTAGCAATTCTCTACAGTTTACATCGTCACCAATATATGCGACGTTCACAAGCTCGATCCCCTCTTTCCGGCAAAGATCTTGTGCAGTAGCCAACTTACCCTGATGCTCAAGGCCCTGAAATATATAGTCTACTTTTAGCTTAGCTGCTCTGTTGGCCACTATTTTTGTATTTTCACTTGTTATGATACCGGTCTTAATCCCCACCTTTCGTAATAGCTCAAAACCCTTTCCATCATGCGTATTAAACTTTTTCAGCTCCTCTCCGCTTTCACTATAATACATAGATGCATCTGTGAGAGTACCGTCTACATCAGATAAAAATAACTTAATTTCATGACCACTACTGGATGTCAGTATATGCTTGCGCATCATATTTTCCGCTACAGTCCAATCATCTGGTTCATCTATTTCAACAGCCTTGAAATCCTCCATTTCATAAATAGAAATTTTCCCACTGAGCCTATTTTTACCGCGAATTACAGATCCTACGGTATTGATATAAAAAGCACCATTTTCAACCAAAGTACCATCAAAGTCTTGTCGTCTCGGACGTTTTAGATATTCGTAATTTATCGGCGCTCCATCATCCCCCCAGAAAAAACTTTTCGAGCGAACGCAGGTGAGTAGAGATTCAGATTTCTCGGACTTTAGTATTTCTAGCGCCCGATCAAAATCTGCAGTTTCGGTTAGCGGCGATGTAGCTTGCACCAATAAAAACAAGTCGGTTTCTTCAAAATGTCTTTCACTTAAAAATTCTAACATCACAGCTTCAGTGCTAGATTGATCCTGAGCATGCTCGTCACTTCGGTCATATACAGTAACCTTTGACAACTTAAAGTCATTAACCACTCTCTTAATCTCATCACAATCGGTTGCCACGAAAATTTGATCAATACGGATAGATTTCTGCAATGCATCTAAACACCAGAAAACCAGAGGGCGGCCACAAAACATTTTAATGTTTTTTAGCGGTATGGACTTACTCCCGCCCCTTACTGGAACAAATGCTATATTCATTTTCGATTCTTCAGCTTTTGTCTCTGAACGCTCTCAATCGGCAGTATGTCACTTTTCTTGTAACTTAAAGCGCTAAATGTCGAACTTAATTGCGAGCATAGTTGCTTAAGACCGTCCGGCTCCAACGAAGCTCCGTGATCTGTGCCCTTAAAAGTATTGTCCTTTGTGAAGTGACGCTCGATCCATCTAGCACCCAAAGTATACGCCGCAACATCCAATGATGTTCCGAGGTGATGGCCAGAAAAACCAATCGCGCTTACCCTATCGCCATAAACCTCGTAAAGCCAGTTAATTTCAAGGAGAGCAACATCCTCAGCAGGCACTGGATATCCAGAAGTACACGAATATATGAGTAGTCGTGATTTAGCCTGACCAGTCTCTTCAAAGAAACTAATAATTTCCTCAACCTCCTCCTTCGTCGTCATACCAATAGATAATTGCACCTGCCCCTCAAATTCGTCGCGAAGAACCCTCAACATTTCAAAATTATTGTTGCACGCCGATGGCACCTTTAAAAAACCTGGTTTTATTGCAATCATTTCCTTTGCGCTAGACACGTCCCATACCGAAGTGCTAAATATCATATCAATACTTTCGCAATATTCTTTTAACTCCCTATTTTGCTGCACATTGAACTCTAAAAACTCTCTATGAGCGCCATATGTATCGCCATATGAGTTTTCCGGAACACCATGCGGCGCGTTGTACTGCTCCGGCGTTAGAAGCTCCCTATTATTCCTTTTTTGAAATTTAACATATTTAACCCCTGACGCTTTAGCTAGGTCTATTAGCTCCTTGGCAAAATCCAGACTACCCATGTGATTGCAGCCTATTTCGGCTATAATATTTGGTTCTTTATAATCAAATTTAAAAGTCATTACCTCTCTCCTTTAATAGTTAATCTACCGTATTTATCAGAATATCTCTGTATA
>Ga0315339_1000650_pt1 | contig 39814 bp, 37 predicted proteins | sample ASW17metaG_FD_204514 | JGI IMG/M metagenome (GOLD analysis project Ga0315339, IMG submission 204514) | Ammonia-oxidizing marine archaeal communities from Pacific Ocean, United States - ASW #17 | ecosystem: Environmental > Aquatic > Marine > Oceanic | place: USA: California | collected 2016-12-05 | reverse complement strand
CGTTCGATCGCCGCCGTGGCGCGCTCGGCAACCGGCGCGAAGTCGGTGAGGAATAGCGAAACGACCCCGAAGATGGCCTCTCCCGTGTAGACGCTCGGGTTGCCGCGATGAAAGTGACTCGACTGCAGCTCCCAGATCTGGGTGCGCAGGAACCCCTGGGCAAGACGTAGATCGATGCGCTCGATGGGTGACGCTGGTTCAGCGGACAGCTCCTGCGAGTCTCTCAGGAGGCTCTCGGCATCGGCGAGGGCATCGCCCGCCCCGTTCTCGGACAGATCGGGCAGCCGGCTGTCTCCGTCGTGGACGCCGATGAAAGTCCCGTTGACCGGCCGGTGCTTGAAGTAGGAGTCGAAGAATCTGTCGAGCCACGATGAGAAGGTGGCGGTTCGGCTGCACATGGTGCGGATTGAAACACATGCGACACTGCCGATATGCAGAGCCGGGAGCAGCGGTCGCCGTGAGGGGGGCGCGCGAATGGGACGACTACTACGCTACCAACGACGATCCGTGGAGGCGTCCCGACGATGACCTGGTAACCGAGGTGGCGTCTTTGCCGGCTGGCCGCGCCCTTGACCTCGGGGCTGGCGAAGGTGCCGACAGCCTCTGGCTCGCCTGCCGGGGCTGGGAAGTGACCGCGGTCGACCAGTCGGCGGCGGCGATCGGCACGCTACTGCGGCTGGCGGTCAACGAAGGTTTGACCGTTCGCGTCGAGATTGCCGACGTTGCCGAGTACCGCAGCGATGCCGCCTACGATCTTGTGCTCATCTGCCACATGCACCTGCCTGGCGAGCTGCGATCGCGAATACTAGCGAACGCTGCCGCGGCGCTGGCACCTGGCGGCCTGCTGTTGCTCATCGGCATTGCAGCCGCCGATGCCCGGGATGGGGCCGCGGGGTCGGGCGCCCTTCTGGCGATGCCCGACGAGGTTCTGGGCGCTCTGCCGGAGTTGTCCATCGAGCGATGCGAGGTGCGCTGCCGAACGATCCGCTGCCTCGAGAACGACCTGCCCTCTGACGTGATGCTGGTTAGCGCCCGCCGTCCCATCTCTGACGACGCCGAACATCCAGGGCGCTCAGACTGATGCCATGCCGAACAACCATGGAGAATGATTGATGGAGGTATTCAGCCTCGAGAATCTGGTGACGCTGGGGTTGCTCACGCTGCTCCAGGGCGTTCTCGGCTTCGACAACATGCTGTACATCGCTCTGGAGTCGAAGCGAGCACCAGCCGACCGTCGGGCGATGGTGCGGCGCTGGGGAATCGCCATCGCCATCGTGCTCCGCATCGTTCTACTGTTCGCGCTGACCAGCATGATCCGCTATTTCCAGGCTCCGGTTCTGAGTCTGCACCGCCCCGGACTGCTGGAGGGCGACCTCAGCTTCCACAGCATCATCGTGCTGTTGGGCGGCGCGTTCATTGTCTACACCGCCACCAAGGAGATCCTCCACATGGTCGGGGTGGACGATCTCGAGCACGAGGAGCGTGGCGAGCGCCCTCTGACAACCATTGTCCTGTGGATCGTAGCGATGAACCTGGTGTTCTCCTTCGACTCGATCCTCGGCGCCATGGCGCTCACCGACGTCTTCTGGGTGATGGCCACGGCGATCGTCATTGGCGGCCTGATGATGATCTTCCTTGCCGACAGCGTGGCGACGTTTCTGCAGCGCAACCGCATGTACGAGGTGCTGGGGCTCTTCATCCTCTTCGTAGTCGGAATCATGCTGCTGTCCGAGGGTGGTCATCTGGCGCACCTGCGACTGCTCGGCAACGAGGTCACACCGATGAGCAAGACGACCTTCTACTTCGTCATCGGTGTGCTGGTGCTAACCGACATTGTCCAGAGTCGGTATCAGAGGAAGCTGCTGAGCCGGCGGGCTCATCTGGAACCTCCTCAACGGCTCTGACCATACACGCAAGGTCGTCGTCCATGAGCTCTTCCACTGTCTGCACATGGAGAGCCACCGGCAGCCGGGGCAGCCGGGTCTGGAACTCTGGCAGGAGGACACCGGCACCGAGCCGCCGCTGTGGGTCGCCGAAGGTATGGCCGTCTGGGCCGAGGAACTGGCGTACCCGGACCTCAACTCGCCGTGGGGGCAGTACGAGAAATACGCTGCCAAGCCATGGCGCAGCCTCGGGGAATTGACGCATGATGCCGGCCTGTTCATGCGATTCCTGGAGCAGTACAGCGGCGTCGGGTCGCTCAAGGCGATCCTCGGCACCTACCTTCCCAGTGGCCCGAAGGATCTGCCGCCCGTATCCGGGCCAGCGGAATTCCCCACCTCTTGGCTAGATTTTGTCGATGCCACCACCGGATACGAGACGCTCTATGAGCAAGAGGGCCGCTTTCGGTTGACCGAGAGTCCTCCCGACTTCCCGTATGAGCCCACCTCGAATTTTCAGGGTACCCTCAAGGTCGGACAGGAGTCTCATCGGCTTCCAACACCGCTGGGAGGAGGCTCGATCGAGCGCCTGCCGATACCGATTCCGCCGGCATCCGCACTGCACAAGATCTGGGACGTCTCGGCGGCCGATGACGCCGATCTCGACGTGGGCATTACGGCCGAGCTGTCGCAGGCGGTTGAATCCCGCAGTGACGACCTGCGCATCTCGGCCCTGCTGACCCACGACCTAGGCGAGACCTTGCAAGACTGGTCAGAGATGTGGCGCAACCGGAAACCTGAGGCGCCCGACATAGCCACCTCGGACGGGAACACCGACGGGAGCTTCCGCGTATGTCTCCGTCGCCTGGGCTACGAATGCAACGAAGCCGAGGACGTCTTCTACGGATTGAGCAAGATCCGTCTGTTCGTCGCCAACGCCGGGCTGGATAACTCAAAGGAGTTGAGCGGCGAGCTGGTGCTGTTCCCGCACGGGATCGAGGGCTACCTGGCCGAGGAGTTCGAGTTCGGCACCCCTGATGAGGAGGGCCAGCAATGAGCCGCCGCGCAGCTGCCGTCGCCAGCCTTCTGCTCGCGTCCGTCGCCACCGGCACCGCTCCGGCAGCATCGATCCAGGAGGGAGAGACCCGCTACATTACAGGCGGGCTCGGCTTCCACGTCGACGACCAGGAACCACTGATCACGCTGCGCGCCGATTGGGTCTGGTTTCCCCTGGAGGAAGTCTACCCGTTCGACAACATCGGCGAGGAGGGCCGCGTCCGCGTTGATCCACGGATCCTCACCGCCTACGTCAACTTTGGCTGCCACTTCGAGGGCTTCACACGCTGGCGCTACGAGGAGATGGAGATCGAGGAGCTCGACGACGGCCGCATCCGCCGTCGTCTCGAGATCGATGACGAGAACCGCGGCGGCTTCTATAACAACGAGCAGCGCTTCAAGTGCGAGCTGGCGACCAAGAACCGGCGACTCAACGAGCTCCTGGGCACGCTGGTGACCACCGGCAATGCGCCTACCAGCGGCTTCCAGTCGAGCATCGTCCAGGTCGTCTACATGCGCATGATCGACGCAATCAACACCATGGACCGGGTGCCGGGCTCCTGGGGCGATTATCTGTACGACACTTTCAAGAGCATCATGACGTTCAACCTCATGGACGACACCGAGGGTGAGGTGGACCTGTACTTCGCCCCTGAGGGCGACGTGATGGAGTTCGAGATCAGCCGCCAGCGCACGGTGCGCTTCGAGCGCTGAGGGAACGGCGATGCTGCACCCGCGAGACGCGGATGACGTAACCGTTAGCCCTCGCCCCGATCCGGGCTGTGGAACACGGGGACCGCCACCTCGGCGGTGGCACCCTTGAGCTCGGTGACGTTGTAGCCGGGGCCCTGGATGCCGAGCGATCCTCTGCAAGCCCTTTATTATCAAAGGGCTACAGACTTACAGCATGATCAAGTAAGTAAACTTCAGGATGATGGCGCGGTTCTTCGGCCGAATCGCTGTGCCGGTGCCCCAGTCCTGGTTGTAGACCAGAAAGACGTCGGCGCCGGGGCGGTAGATCCAGTTGAGGCGCGAGTTCAGCGTCAGCAGGTCAGTGGTGTTGTTGTACTGCACCAGCGTGTTCCAGAATAGGTTGGGCGAGAACGCCAGCTTGATGCGCTCGCGTACGACGCTCGCCTTGAAGGAGCCGGTCGGCAGGTCGACGTCGTTGTAGCTCCACGTCGTCTCGGCCGACAGCAGGCGGCTCAGCCGAAGGCTCAGCGTGCTGTTGCCCATGAAGCGATTGCCATCGAAGAAGCTGCCCGTGGTGTAGAAGCCGAAGAACGACACCGGCCTGCTGCCGTCGGTGCGCAGGAACAGGCCGACGTCGACAAAGTTGTAGTCGCCGGCTGGAATGATGATGCCGTCTTGGATCTCGAACTCCTCGAACAGTCGCTCGAAATTGTAGCTACCGAAGAACGCGACGCGGTCGCCGGCGCGCGTGTCGAAGCCGAAGAAGCGCAGGGTGGAGTCGACCGTTTCCACCGTTCCGTCCGATAGCGTGACGACCTGGGTGCGCTGGCTGAAGGTAAGGTTGCGTACACCGAGGTTGTTCGCGGGGCGAGGCTCGAAGTCGACGTTGTAGTCGTAGCGGCGAATGCCGTCGCGGAGCAGGAATCCCATTGCCGGCCGGAAGTCGTCGCGGATCTCGGTAAAGCTGGCGCGCGCCCGCCAGATGCGACCACGATAGTTGAAGCCGCCGCCGGCAGACCAATCGGTGACTTCGTCGCTGCCAAGCTCCTTGTCGCGGCTGGCGGCGAAGAAGCCGTTGAAGTTGACGGTACGCGAAACATTGATGTCGGCGTCAATGCCGGCGACCCGGTTCCACTCGTCTTCGCTTATCTGCTTGTTGGTGAAGATTGCGCCGATAGTTGAACGCTGCCCGACGTTGCGCTTGATCCGCCCCACCCCCCAGTTCGTAGAGGGCACATCGATATCGCCGTCCTCTCCGAGACCGCTGACGGGGCGGGTCTGCACATCGAGCAATCCGAAGTTCCAGCCGCCGGCGCGCCCCGTGAGACGTACTCCCGCTTGGATCGGGATTACTTCGTTCTCCTCCAGTCCAATGCGCCGTGAGAAGAACATGCGTAGCAGCGGCCCGCGCATGCCCCCCCCTCCCTGGGTGGGACCGAAATCGAAGATGCCCCCGTTCTCGAGGAAGAACTCGCGCTTCTCGGGAAAGAACAACGAGAATCGCGTCAGGTTGATGCGCTCGTCGTCGGCTTCGACCTGAGCGAAGTCGGTGTTGGCGGTGAGGTCCAGCGTCATGCTGTTGCTGATGCCCCAGCGCAGCAGGTCCAGGCCCCCGGAGTACTCCTGTTCGCTGCGGGCAGACGGTGCCTCGAAGTCGCCGCTGGTCGCGGTGCCGAACGGCTTGGCGCGTAAGTTGATGCCTGGTTCGATGCCCCCCATCCCGGTGAGCTCGCCGGCGAGCGACAACCGCGGCAGGTTGGCGTCGCGCCCCACCGGCGCCCAAAAGGCCTCCTCGTTGTTGCGGCGGATGAGGCGGCGGATGTTCAGGCCCCAGGTGTCGTTGTCGGCGTTGAAGCGCAGAGTGGAGAGCGGAATCGCCAGCTCAGCGCTCCAGCCCTCCGGGGTGCGCGTGGCAGCAGCGTTCCAGACGCCATCCCATTCGAACCTTGGGTTGTTCTCGTCTTCAATCAGCGCATCGGCGCGAGCCCCGTTCGGGTTGGTCTCGAAGTAAAAACCGTTGCGCCGGTCGAGAAACGTATCTAGGACGATGATGACGGAGTCGTCGTTGCCGTAGGCGCCCGAGGCACCGCGAAAACCGCCGAATGAACGCGATCCGTCGCGCTGCATCTCCTTGGCAACGATCGTATCGGGGTCGCTGTCATACGCCATTACCGCGATGTAGATGCTGTTACGGTCGCGCGCGATGCGTACCTCGGTGCGCTCCGTCGTTGGTTGGCCGGTATCTGGGTTGCGCTGTACGAACCCGGTGGCGACCTCGGCCCGGTGCCAGAACGGCTCGTCGAGGTGACCGTCGAGCGTAACAGGCTCGTCAATCACCAGGGCCTCGAGCGAGCGGTCAGGTGATTGCGCGCTGGCTGGCGCGGCGACCGTCAGTAAGGCCCCGACCACGGCGAAGTGGATCCAGGAGCGCGGCGGCAGGGGCGCGCGCAGCGCGCCGGAGGCGATCTTCATCGTCAGGTAAGGGGAGGGAGGCCAGCGTCGTTAGCAGCGAGGTGCTGCCTCAACGATCATCAAGGCGCGGCGCAGCCTAACATGGCGCACGTCTACAAGACGGCCACGCTTACATATCCTTACAATCTGGCTAGCGGGCGCGCCGCGGCACGTAGATCTGACGCCCGGTTTCCATGGCGTCGATCTGTGCCATGAGATCGTCGAAGTCGCCGGCATCCTGGACGAAGTCGATCTCGGTGGTGTTAATGACCAGCAGCGGCGACTCATCGTACTGCAGGTAGTAGTGCGCGTAGGCTTGGTTCACTTGTTCCAGATAGTCGTGCGAGATACTGCGTTCCTCTGGCCGATTGCGCATCTGGACTCGCTGAACAAGCACCTCGGTCGAGCCCTGTAGATAGACGATCAGATCCGGTTTCGGCACCTGTGGTGCGAGCACCCCGTAGAGCTTCTCGTACAGGAGCAGCTCGCTGTCGGTGAGCGTCAGATGGGCGAAGACCTGGTCCTTTTGCAGGGTGAAATCGGCGACCGTGAAACGAGCGAACAGATCGCTCTGCCCCGCTTGGGTCAGTAGCTGGAACCGCGACAGTAAGTAGTAGAGCTGCGCCTGGAACGCCGCCCCTGTCTTTTCCTGGTAGAACGACTCCAGAAACGGGTTCTCCGGATCCTCGAGGAGCTTCGTCGCCCCGAGGTGTTCCACCATCAGGTTAACCAGGCTGGTCTTGCCTACGCCGATCGGCCCGTCGAGTGCCAGGTAGTTCTTGCGCATCAAGCGGGCGGTGGCGACAGCAGCCAGACGCGCTCGGCGGCGTTGAGTCGCAGGAGCAGGTCGCTGATGGGTACGCCAAAGGTCGGATGCAGGAAGTCCGCCGCGAGATCGGCCAGCGGGCGCAAAACGAATCGCCGCGCGTGTAACCTTGGGTGTGGGATTTGAAGTCCATATTCGTCCACGACGCGAAGATCATAGAGCAGAACGTCAACGTCGAGCGTTCGTGGCTCCACCGCGGTACTCGAACGGCACCGTCCACAGCCCTGCTCGACCTGCAAGGCAGCGTTGAGCAGGGCTCGCGGCTCGGGAGGTTGATGGACCTCGGCGGCACAGTTCAAGAACCAGGGCAGCGTCTGGTCACCGACCGGCTCGGTCAGGTAAAACGAGGAAACGGCACCGACCTGGAGTCCGGCGCCGCGCAACCCGTCGAGGCCGCGATGGAGCCACGCGCTACGGTTTCCGACATTCGAGCCGAGGCCTAGGAAAGCCCTCGCTGTCTCCACTAAAACATGCTCCAGGGTGAGCGTGATCCAGACGGTCAGGGGATGCGCACCGCCGCATCGTCTCATGCCGTGCTTGCCCGCCCCGAATCCGGCTACCTATACTGCCAGCCGGCTCCTATCCATCTGTACACCGGCACGGTCCTACCTGGCGAATGTCTGATCTCCAAACTCGCATCGAAGATCGCAGCGCTCATATCTGCGTCATAGGTCTCGGCTACGTGGGCTTGCCGCTGATGGTGAGCTTTGCCGAGGCCGGTTTCCGCGTAACCGGATTGGACCTCGACAACGCCAAGGTCGAGGCGATCCGTCGCGGTGAGTCGTACATACCCGACATCACCACGGAGCGCCTGCGCGCTCAAGTCGAGGCGGCCCGTGTTGACGCGACCACCGACGCTGCCATCATCAGCACCGCCGACACCGTCCACATCTGTGTGCCGACGCCGCTGAGTAAGACCCGCGACCCTGATATCTCGTACGTTGTCGCTTCGGCCGATCGCGTCGCCGAGGCCATGCACAATGACATGCTCGTGGTGCTGGAGAGCACGACCTATCCGGGTACTACAGAGGAAGTGCTCTTGCCGAGGCTGGAGACCAACGGACGCCAGGCCGGCCGCGACTACTTCCTCGCCTTCTCCCCCGAGCGCATCGATCCCGGGAACGAGACCTTCACGCTCGAGAACACGCCCAAGGTCATCGGGGGTATTACCCCTGAATGCACTCGAGTGGCGTCGGCGCTCTACAGCACCATCGTCGGCACAGTGCATACGGTGTCCTCGCCGCGCGCCGCCGAGCTCGTGAAGCTGCTAGAGAATACCTTCCGCGCCGTGAACATCGGCCTGGCCAACGAGATGGCGCTGATCTGCGACCGGCTTGGCATCGATACGTGGGAGGTAATCGAGGCCGCTGCCACGAAGCCGTTCGGATTCATGCCCTTCTACCCGGGCCCAGGGCTCGGAGGCCACTGCATTCCTATCGACCCGCACTACCTGACCTGGAAGGTGCGTACGCTCGACTATCACGCCCGCCTCATCGAGGTGGCCTCGGAGATCAACTCGGGCATGCCGCACCACATCGTGCAGAAGGTGGTCGATGCGCTCAACGAGCACCGGAAGAGCGTCAACGGCTCGCGCATCGTGATGATCGGAGTGGCATACAAGCGGGATGTTGATGATACGCGGGAATCGCCCGCCATCGACATCATGCGGCTACTCGCTGCCAACGGGGCCGAGGTCTCGTACCATGACCCGTTCGTGCCGGCGCTCGAGAACATCGAAGGTCTCGATCCACTGCGCTCCATCGACGGGCTGCTCGATGCCTGCGCGGAGGCGGACTGTGTCGTTGTCGGCACCGACCACACCGACGTCGACTGGGCTGGGGTTATCGCCGCGGCGGCGCTCGTGGTGGATACGCGCAACGTCGCCAAGGGGAAGGCGCCGCCGAACCTCGTGCGTTTGTAGGTCGATGTCCGAGGATCTGAAGGTCGTCGCCAGCAATCGTCGGGCGCGCAAGAACTACGAGATCATCGACACCTACGAGGCCGGAGTCGTCCTGCTTGGCTCCGAGGTGAAGTCATTGCGTCTGGGAAACGCTACCCTCAAGGATTCCTACGCCACGATCCGGGACGGCGAGGCCTGGCTCCACAATCTCCATATCGGCCCCTACCCGGCAGCCGGCAAGTACCACCAGCACGACCCTGAGCGTGTTCGCAAGCTCTTGCTGAAGCGGCGTGAGATTGATCGCGTGTTCGGTCGTCAGATCGAAAAGGGTCTCACCCTGGTACCCCTGCGCATCTACTTCCGCAACGGTCGCGCCAAGGTAGAGATCGCGGTGGCGCGGGGCAGGAAGACCTATGACAAGAGAGACGTCCTGAAGCGTGAAGCGGTCGAGCGGGATGTGGAGCAGGCTATGCGGCGGCGGAGGTGAGCGCGATGGGTGGGGGTATGCGTGAGGACAGCGTCACCGGTTGGTAGTGGATGAGCCGGGTTGCTCACGCGACTCCAGCGGCGCCATCAACGACAGCGGTGCGAGGCGGAGAACACACCCATCCACTGTAGGCAACCTCGCCAACTCCGCCGCACGCATACCGACACCTACGACGCGTGAGCAACCGGGCCCATCGACCATCAACCGGTGACGTTGCCCTAAGCGGATGGGTGTCTTCTCCGCCCCCCTCCACCCGTCAATTCCGCTGCTAGCTCCATCGCCGCCAGCATCGGTCGATGATCGGCCTTACCAGACGCCGCCAGGTCGTACGCCGTGCCGTGATCCGGGGAGGTGCGGATGTACGGCAGACCGAGCGTCAGGTTCACCGTCGGCCAAGGGGCGCGTTTCGCCAGGATGGTGCCCTGGTCGTGGTAGAGCGCCAAGACCACGTCGAGCTCGGCGCGTAGGAAGATCGAGTCTGCCGGGTAGGGACCGCGGGCGTCGATCCCGTCGGCGCAGGTGGCGGCAATGGCCGGATAGAGGATGCGGGATTCCTCGGTGCCGAGTCGGCCCTGCTCACCGGCGTGTGGGTTCAGCGCCGCGACGCCGATGGTGGGAGGCTGTCCGAAGCACGATGCCCACCGATCGTGCAACCTGCGCAGCATCGCCTCGACGACATCCGTGCGAATGAGCGAGATCGCCGTCGCCGTCGGCAGGTGGGTCGTCAGCAGCGCGATGTGTGGGCGGGGGCCGGCGAACAACATGATTGGAGCGTCTACTCCGGCGCGCTCGGCGAGATACTCGGTATGGCCTCGGAACCGCGGCTCGACGGTGGCGATGAGGTCCTTGTTGACCGGGGCGGTGACCAGGGCGTCAACTTGGCCGCTGCGAACCAGGTGCTCGCCATGATCGATGCAGTCGAGCGCCGCGCGGCCCTGGGCTCGTTGAGGGTGTCCGACCTGGAAGCCGGCGGCGGCGGTGGTGCAGGGGACCACCCAGGGGCCGAGATCGCCGGCGTTGCGCGCCTGCAGAGCAGCGTCGATCCCGTCGACCACGCGGATGTCATCGGGGTCCAGCCGGGCGCATTCGGCGTGTTCGGAGAACACCGCGGGATCTCCGATGAAGAGGCAATCGGCGCTCTCGAGCTCGGCGGCCGCACGGAGCAGTATCTGGGGACCGATCCCGGCCGGATCGCCCATGCTGCAGCCCAACAGAGGTTTCATGCCGGCACGTAACGGCGGTCGAGATGCTCGCCGACTGCGATCAACGTGTGCTCGAGTGACAGCTTTACGTTCGGTTGGATTCCCGTGGTCAAACGCTCGATGCCTTCGTTCAACGACTCGAGCGCCCGGGCTGCCGAGTCGGGGTCGATGTCATGCGCCCATGCGTTCCAGGCCTCGAATCGGTCTGCGTTGACCAGACTCGAGCGGTCGCCTCCCGCCGATACTACGAGGAGATCGCGGAGGACGTCGCGGCCGACCTGCAGCGTGCTGACTGCCCGCTGTGTCGCGGTCTCGCCAGTACCGATCGAAGCCAAGCTCTCTGCTGCGGTAACTACACCGGCGCCGCCCACTTGCGCCAACCGCAACGCCTCGACCACGGCCTCGAGCAAGGGGCCATAGCCGTCCAGATCGATAGACAAAGCGCCTCCGATGCTTCCTGGTGTGAGGGCCGTTCGCAGCTTTGCCTCGTCGGGGTCGAGGCCACGTTTTTCGCTCAGGTAGGCGCGCACCAGAGGCTGCGGTAACGGCGAGAAGCGTAGCGACTGGCAGCGCGAGCGAACGGTTGCCAACAAGCTCCCCGGCGCCGGCGTTACCAAGACGATCGCCGAAGACGCAGGCGGCTCCTCGAGGGTCTTGAGGAACGCATTCTGGGCTTCGATAGTAAGCGCATGGGCATCATTCACCACCACCACTCGACGATGGCCCTCGTAGGGGCGGTAGGCCGTTGCGGCGATGGCACGGCGCACGGCCGCTATCCTCACCTTGTGAGGCTCGGGCGCCATCCACATCACGTCAGGGTGCAATCCGCGCTCGACTTTTCGACATGAGTTGCACTTGCCGCAGGCGTCATCGGGCCCCTGCTCGGCGCAATTGAGCGCCTGCGCCAGGATGCCGGCGCAAGTCGCCTTGCCGACCCCCGGTGGACCGGCGAACAACAGGGCATGGGGTAGCCGCGCACCGCCAAGCGCACGGCGGAGCGCCCCAACCGCCGACTGCTGACCTACGATGGCATCGAAGCCGTGGCCGTCGGTGCTCGGCGGTGGAATGGTTAGCGACAGTGACGCTTTGGTGCCGGAATGTGCTGTCACGGGTACATCCGGCTGATGTGGGCGCGCTGGCGAAGGTTGGACATACCGAATTGTAACCGTGGAGTCGCCGCGCGCTCGCTCGGGATGAGCAACACATGCGCCTCGACCGGCACGCCCACCGGCAACCGTTGTCTAGCGATCATTGCTCAGCGGCAACCCCATCCCGGCAAGGATCGCCTCGAAACGGGGCTCGTTGCGCAGCTGGCGTAGGTACGGATCACCCAGAATCGCGGCAAGGCGGAGCGACCGTCGCTGGGAGGCGAGCTCGAGCAGTGTCAGCGCCGCGTCGGTTTCGCCTAGCCCGAGGCGAATCGTCGCGGCGGCGGGCGCGGTGACCGCAGCCCCGCCGCTGCCGTTCAACTCGGCCAGCGCACGCAGAGCGCTCTCTGGTCGGCCGGCGCGTGCGTACGCGTACCCGACCGCCCCAAGGTCGAGATCGCGCCCCGGCGTTGCCGCGGCCCGTATGCAGGCGCGGAGCGCCTCCTCGTATTTCGCCTGTAGGTTGCGGATAGCACAGAGCACCGAGTAGGCCTCGCCACCGTCGTTGTCCAGCTCCAGGGCGCCTTGGACTCGCTCTAGGGCGTCGTCGTGGTCTCCTGACAGCGCCAGGTTCAACGCATGGCTCAGCAGAACAGAGATCGTATCGCTGTCCTCGTCGACTGCGCGTGCGGAGTGCTCGAGCGCGGCACCGATTCGACCCAGCCGGCGAAGATGTCGCCCGTAGCGTTCCAGGACGATCGATGAGCGAGGCTCCAGTTGAAGCGCGGTGAGAAATCGCCGCTCCGCCTCTGGCCAGTCCTGATTCAGCTCCGCTGCAACTGCCGCCAATACTGCATGCGCTGCCGCCATCTGCGGATTCCGTTCGAGCGCTGCGTACGCGGCCGCGCGAGCCTCGGCATAGGCAGTTGCCGGATCAGACCAGTTGTTCCAACCCAGGGTTGCTTGAACCTCAGCGATCGCCGCCCAGGCCTCCGCGTACTCGGAGTCGATCGATAGCGCCCGGCGGAACTCTTCCAGGCTGCGGACCGAGTCTACGGGCGTCCCGTGAGTCGCCAGTCGCCGACCGCGATCCAAAGCTTGGCGTGCCGCAGCCACCTCCACCGTGTGGCGCTCCGGAGGCGCGGTGCGCATCGTTATCGCGAAGCTGATCTCGCGCGCCGCCTGGACGGCGACCTCCTGCCCGATCTCGAGAAGGTCACCGGGTCCCTCCTGGTAGGCTCCGGCCCAAACGATCTCGTCGGTGGTGGCGTGCGCGAGCGCCAGGCTCACCAGGGTGCGGCCTGCCGATTGTTGCACTGTGCCATCGACGATCGCATCGACTCCCAGCGATGAAGCGATGGAGCGCAGCGGTGCGTCGGCCCGGCGTGCTTGACGCGCCGCCAGTCCCGATACGACGCGCAGTGTCCGGACCGCGGCAAGCTGTGTGATCAGCTGGTTGGTGAGCCCCTCGGCGAAGAACTGCTGCTCGGCGTTGTCCGAGAGGGCCCGTAGCGGCAGCACGGCAATCGACTCGATACTTGCAGGTGTCGTGGCAGGCTCCCGGGCCGCCCACCATGTGCCGAGCAGCGCTGCCGTGATGGCGCTGGCCAGCAACCCTGGCCACCATGCTCGGAGGCGTGTCGGTAGCGCATCCGATGCGCCGCGATGCCGATGGATAGGCATGGCTCCAACGTGTGCCAGGAGCCTGTATCCGCGTTTGGGCAACGTCTCGACGTAGCGCGGATCCCGCGCGTCGTCGCCAAGCGCCCGACGCAACTCCGAGATGCAGCGGCTGAGCGCCGCTTCTCCGACGAAACTGTCAGGCCATACGGCGTCGATGAGCTGGTCTTTGGAGAGCGTTTCCCCTGGGGACTTGGCAAGCTGAAGGAGCACGTCCATGACCTTGGGCTCCAGTCTCACCGACGTATCGCCACGCGTTACGGTCCCGGAAGACGGGTCGACCGACCAATCCGCCAGCTGAAACCGAGCGCCAGATCTCGTGTCGCTCATTCGATGATCGCCAAGACGGCGCCGCCCTCCACGCCCGCTCCTTCTTCTACGAGGATCTTGACGACGGTGCCGTCGCAAGGGGCCTTGAGCTCGTTTTCCATTTTCATGGCTTCGAGAACGATGATCCCGTCTCCCCGCTTTACCGCGGTGCCTTGTGGTGCGAGCACGTCGACCACGCGGCCCGGCATAGGTGCGGCTATGGAGACCGCACCGTCTGCGTCAGCAGCGGTTGGAGCGACCCTGTGCCTTCGGGCGTCCGAAGCTCGCGCCCGTATCACGTGGCTGAGCAAGTGGAACTCTAGCAGCTCGGGATCTGCGGCGACCTCGCCGACGTGTACATCGTAGGAGCGACCGTCTACCAGCAGGGAATAGTTGCTCGGCTCGGGCATCCGCCAATCAACCTGGATGGCAGAAGCGTTGTCGTCCTCGTTCGCGGCGCCGAGCCGCCACATGCGGATGGCGCCGCGTTCTCGTCGGACCCGGTACCGACGCGGGCTGTCCTCCCCCTCGACGTCGACCTCGATGATCATCGGGGAAGCCCTCGTAAGCCGCGTTCTCGACCGGCCACTTTCCAGCCTGTTGATTCACTGCTGCGGAGCTGGAAAGCGCGAGCTTCTTCGCGTCGAAACGTGTGCAACGCGGCGCTGATCGCGGCAATCTCGACGAGCTCGGGGTGACGCTTATGAGGTGGCCCGAGCGGCACCGAATCGCCAAGGAGGCGGTCAAGGTAACCGGTGTCAAAGGTTCCTTCGACGAACGCCGGATCCTGCATGATTTGCTGGAAGAGCGGGATCGTTGTCGAGATGCCGACGATCTTGTACTCCTGCAACGCTCGTTGCATGCGGTTCAGCGCTACGGGGCGATCCGGACCCCAGACGATCAGCTTGGAGATCATCGGATCGTAGAAAATGGGTACTTTGTACCCTTCATAGAGGGCAGAGTCGTCGCGTACCCCGGGACCTCCGGGAACCCGTAGTCCCTCGATCAGCCCCGGTGCAGGGGCGAAGTTGTTGGACGGATCTTCGGCGTAGATTCGGCACTCGATGGCGTGCCCTCGCACGCGCACGTCGCTCTGCTTCCAGGGCAGCTCCTGGCCTCCGGCGATAGCGATTTGGGCCGTGACGAGGTCGATGCCAGTGACCATCTCGGTGACCGCGTGCTCGACCTGGAGCCGAGCGTTGACCTCGATGAAGTAGAACCTGCCCTCGGTATCAAGCAGAAACTCGACCGTGCCCGCGTTCGTGTAGTCGGCCCGGGCGGCGATCGCCAACGCCGCCTCTCCCATTCTGTTGCGCAGGTCGTCGTCGAGTGCTGGCGAGGGGGCTTCTTCGACCACTTTCTGGTGCCGGCGCTGCAGCGAACACTCGCGCTCACCGAGATGGATGCGATTGCCGTGTTCGTCACAGAGCACTTGGATCTCGATGTGACGCGGCTGGAGTATCGTCTTCTCGAGGTAGACGTGCTCGTTGCCGAACGAGGAAGCTGCCTCGCTGGCAGCGGCGCGGAAGGCCGATCCCATCTCGTCCGGATCCCCCACCTGACGCATGCCTTTGCCGCCGCCGCCGGCGACTGCCTTCAACATCACCGGGTAGCCGAGCTGCTCGGCAATAGCGAGGGCCGCGTCGGCGCTCTCGACGGGGCCAGGGCTTCCTGGCACCGTCGGCACGCCGACTTCACGGGCGATCTCACGAGCGCGGTTCTTGTCGCCTACCGCCGCCATGACCTCGGGTCGGGGGCCGATGAAGGTCAAGCCAGCGTCATCGACAGCACGCGCGAAATCGGGAGTCTCGGCGAGGAAGCCGTATCCGGGGTGCACCGCGTCGGCGCCCGACTCGATAGCGATCGAGATTAGCCGATCGGTGCGCAGATAAGACTCGGACGCCGCCGCGGGCCCCAGCCGATAGGCGCGGTTCGCTAGGCGAACATGCAACGCCTCGCGGTCGACGTCCGAGTAAACTGCTACCGCCTCGATGTCGAGATCGCGGCAGGCGCGGATGATGCGCACTGCGATCTCGCCTCGGTTCGCAACGAGGATACGCCGGATCTCCTTCATGCGCGAAAGGTAACCTTCGCGTCCGTCGTCTGCCAACGTGATCGTCGACGACAAGCTCCCAGCCTGGCCAGGCATGGCCGGGTAGCGAAGCACCGTGCGCCTCCTTCAGGGGGGTGCACCGCCGGGCGATGCCTAACTTCCCTGGGCGGCGCTGGTCACCCAGGCGTCTACCTGATCGTCTAGCGATTGCAGTGGAATGGAGCCGTAAGCCAGGACGGCATCGTGGAACTCTCTAAGGTCGAAGCTCGATCCGAGTGCCTCTTCGGCATGCGTTCGAAGCTCGCGAAACTTCAGCTCACCCAGCTTGTAGGCGACCGCCTGTCCGGGGTTGTCCTCGTAGCGGCGCACCTCGATGCGAATCTGCTCAACGGGCAGTGCGGTGTGCTCGCGGAAGAGCTCCTCGGCGCGCCGTCGATCCCAATCGAACGCGTGCAGGCCGGTGTCCACCACCAGGCGGATGGCGCGCCACATTTCCAGGTTGAGGCGGCCGAACTTGGTCATCGGGTGGCGATAGACACCGAGATCGGCACCGAGGCTCTCGGCATACAATCCCCAGCCTTCGACGAAAGCCGTCACTGCGAAGCGACTACGCCAGCTGGTGCGTTCGGTGTGCGCCGTGTCCCACGAGGTCTGCAAGTGGTGCCCGGGCATTGCTTCGTGCAGCAACAGTGCTTCGAGCAAGAATAGTGGCACCTGACGCGGATCCGAGTTGAGCACGACATAGCCGGCGGGTCGGCCCCGGATGCCATCGTGACCGTAGCGATATTGAGCCATGAACCCGCGCTGACCTCTGCGCAGCAGCTCGATGCTGTAGGGGACGGCCGGGGCTCCGTTGAATGCGGCGCCGAGCCGGCGGTCTATGCCAGCGGCGATCGTCCTGGCGATTGATCTGAGCTCTGCGCGCGAATCGGCGAAAAGGCGGGCGTCGGTCCGGGCCGCCTCGAGAAACGCGTGGAGATCGGCGTCAGGATCCTGCGCATGAACGAGATCCAGCATTGCCGTGCGAATTCGCTCGATCTCCTGAAGCCCCAGCTCGTGGAGCTCAGAAGGCTCGTGCACCTGTCCGGTATGGCGCAGGATGTTCGCTGCGTATCCGAGCTGGTCGAACCCGTTGGAATCAGGATCGAGGTAGCGTGCTACCGCTAGCTGAGTCCGCCACTCCAGCACATCGAGATCGATCCGGCTTTCCGGGCTCAGCTCGTCTCGCTGGATTGCCCGCGTGCGTCTCAGCAGATCGACGTAGAGTGCCCCCATCCGACCCAGGTTGAGCTCACATTGCCGCGACTGCGGGTCGCGGCAGCCCAGGTCGCGGCGGCGCCGTGGCGCTTCGGAGAGCTCCTCGAAGGTGTTGACCAGCACGTCGAGCTCGAGCTGCGCGGCCTCTGCCGCCGCGATTGGTACCGTTGCCGAAGCCATGACTTCGGCGCTCTGTGGAGCTCGAGGGGCGAACGCCATCACAGCGAGGATCGCCGCGATCGACATCCGAGTAGCAGCCCGTCCATGCCGGCGCATCGTTCCTGACTCCCATGTTATGGAGGCGGGACGGAGCGCGCGCACCCGAGCACAGGCCCACCGAACGCTTCCCGCGCCCGGGCACAACGCGTTCTGTCTGCCCAGTAAGAGCCTCGAGGGGCGCTTTTCGTCGAGGTTTTTCGGTGCCGAGGTCAGGCAGAAGTCTCGCCGGCCGATGGGCGCGGTCGACTTGCCGGGCGTCGTGGCGGGGTGCGGAGCTCAGAGCGGTATGTTGCCGTGCTTCTTTGGGGGGTTGGTGTCGGCCTTGGTGTCGAGTGCCAGCAGCGCACGGATGAGCTTGGGGCGAGTGTCACGAGGGTGAATCACCTCATCGACCCAACCGCGCTCGGCGGCCACATAGGGATTGGCGAACTTGTCGCGAAATTCCTGCACTTTCGCGGCGCGCAGCGTCTCCGCATCGTCGGCATCCGCGAGCTCACGACGGAACAACACGTTCACCGCGCCCTCCGAACCCATCACGGCGATCTCCGCCGCTGGGTAGGCGAAGTTCACGTCGGTGCGGATGTGCTTGGAAGCCATTACACAATAGGCGCCACCATAGGCCTTCCGGGTGATCACGGTGAGCTTGGGAACTGTCGCCTCGGCGAACGCGAAGAGCAGCTTGGCTCCGTGTTTGATGATGCCGCCGAACTCCTGCTCGGTGCCTGGCAGAAAACCCGGCACGTCCTCGAATACCACCAGCGGGATGTTGAAGGCGTCGCAGAAGCGCACGAAGCGTGCGCCCTTGACGGAAGCGTCGATGTCGAGCGTTCCTGCCAGATGTTCGGGCTGGTTGGCGACGACCCCCACCGGCATGCCGTGCAGGCGGGCGAACCCGATCACCAGATTGCGGGCGTAGGCTTCGTGCACCTGCAGCAACTTGCCGTGGTCGACGACGTGCGTGATCACCTCGACGATGTCATACGGCCGGTTGGGGTCGACGGGCACGATCTCGTCGAGCTCGGCGTCGGCGCGGCGCGGATCATCGGTTGGATCCAGTCGCGGCGCGTCTTCTCGATTGTTGCTCGGCAGGTACGACAGTAGCTCGCGGATCAGCGCTAGGCACTCTTGATCGTTGGCTGACGAAAAGTGCGCCACGCCGCTACGCTCATTGTGTACTGCTGCTCCGCCCAGATCCTGCGCCGAGACGTCTTCGTGCATCACTGTCTTGATGACGTCGGGGCCGGTAAGGAACATGTAAGACGTGTCCTCGACCATGGCGATGAAGTCGGTGATCGCCGGCGAGTAGACGGCACCGCCGGCGCATGGACCCATGATGGCGGAAATCTGCGGTATTACCCCGGACGCCAGCGTGTTGCGGAGAAAAATTTCCGAGTAACCTGCCAGCGCCGCCACCCCCTCCTGGATGCGGGCACCGCCCGAATCGTTGAGGCCGATTACCGGCGCCCCGACCTTGAGGGCCAGGTCCATCACCTTGCAGATCTTCCTGGCGTTGCTCTCCGACACCGAGCCGCCGAAGACCGTGAAGTCCTGCGCGAACACGTACACGAGCCGGCCATCGATGTGCCCAAAGCCCGAAACCACCCCGTCGCCTTCGACCTGTCGCTCGTCCATGCCGAAGTCGCGGCACCGATGCCGAACGTGTACGTCGAGCTCCTGAAACGACTCCGGATCGAGCAGGAAATCGAGCCGTTCGCGTGCGCTCAGCTTGCCGGCGCTGTGCTGGCGCTCGACGCGTTGCTCGCCTCCGCCGGCGCGCGCTGCCTGCCGCCGGCGTTCGAGGTCGGCTACTGGGTCGTCGGACGACACGGCGATCGGCCCACTACTGTCAGCCCTCGGTGCCGGCGGGAAGCGCCAGGTCGGCCACGAGCTCTCTCGCCCCCTCCCAATCGGCAAGGAAGGCGGCGAGCCCCTTGTCGGTCAGTGGGTGCTTGAACATCGAGTCGAATACTTTGGTCGGAATGGTGACGATGTCGGCACCCATGAGCGCCGCGTCGAGAACGTGCTTCGGGTTGCGTACGGAGCCCACCAGGACCTCCGTGGCATAGCCGTAGTTCTCGTACATCTGGACGATCTGCTGGACCATCTCCATGCCATCGTGCCCGATGTCGTCGAGGCGTCCTGCGAAGGGCGAGATGATCGTGGCGCCAGCCTTGGCGGCGAGGAGCGCCTGTAGGGGCGAGAAGCACAGCGTGACGTTGGTGCGGATGCCCTCTTGGGAAAGCGTTGCCACCGCCCGGATGCCCTCACGAAGCAACGGTATCTTGACCACGATATTGTCGTGTATTGGCGCCAGACGACGGGCCTCCTCGATCATGCCGTCGCAGTCGGTGGACAACACCTCGGCGCTAATAGGGCCGTCGACGATCTCGCAGATCTCGGCGATCACGTCCGCGAACGGCCGCCCTTCTTGGGCTACCAGCGACGGGTTGGTAGTCACCCCATCGAGCACGCCGGCCTCGGCAGCCGCGCGGATCTCGTCGATGTTCGCCGTATCAAGGAATATCTTCATCGGACAGCCTCCGGAGAGATTCGTGGCGCCGCCAGAGGCCAAAGTCGCCCGAATCGGCGGTCGCGGCGTCGCTAGTCTAGCAGGTCCCTCACAGGCTCTGGTGGGTCGTCGGTACTGGCGACGATTACGGTGGCTCGGTTTGTGATTTCTCCGGGTGATGCGGTTACCGTAGCCGCCAGTCGTAGATCGGATACGCGTCAGTGAGCTCGCTTACCTGGGCCGCGACCTCGATGATGACCTGCGGGTCGCCGCGAGATTCCATCACGCGCGCCATCCAGCCGACGACCTGCCGCATGTGCCCTTCTGTGAGGCCGCGTGTGGTGACGGCCGGCGTGCCGATTCGCAAACCCGAGGTGACGAATGGCGAGCGCTGATCGAACGGAATCGTATTCTTGTTCACCACGATTCCGGCCTCATCGAGCCAGGCTTCTGCTTCCTTTCCGGTGACACCTTGCTTGCCGACGTCGACAAGAACGAGGTGCGTGTCGGTGCCGCCCGATACGCAACGAAAGCCCGCCTCGCTGAGCTCGGCGGCGAGTGCTTTGGCGTTGGCGATGATCTGCGCCGCGTACACGGTGAAGCTCTCTGCCAGCGCCTCGCCGAAGCACACTGCCTTGGCGGCGATCAGATGTTGAAATGGTCCGCCCTGGATGCCAGGAAACACCGCCTGGTCGAGCTTGGCAGCGTGCTCCTCTCGGCACAGGACGATGCCGCCACGTGGCCCACGCAGCGTCTTGTGGGTCGTCGAGCTGACGAAGTCGGCGTGTGGACAGGGATTGGGGTGCAGCCCCGCCGCCACTAGACCGGCCGGGTGCGCGATGTCGGCGTGTAGCACGGCGCCCACCTCGTCGGCGATCTCCCTGCAGCGGGCGAAGTCGATGTGGCGTGGGTATGCCGAGAAGCCCACGACGATGAGCTTGGGTCGATGCTCCAGGGCGATCGCCGTCATGGCGTCGTAATCGAGCACCTCCGTTTCCTCGTCCACGCCGTACGTGACGACGTTGTACAGCTGGCCGGAGAACGACATCCGATGACCATGTGACAGATGCCCGCCGTTCGACAACTCCATGCCCATTAGCGTGTCGCCCGGCTGCAGCGCCGCGCCGTACACACTCATGTTCGCCTGTGTGCCGCAGTGTGGCTGGACGTTGGCGTGCTCGGCGCCGAACAACCTTCGGGCTCGCTCGATGGCGAGCGTTTCCGTCATGTCGACGAACTCGCAACCGCCGTAGTAGCGGTGGCCGGGGTAGCCCTCGGAATACTTGTTCGACATCACCGAGGCACACGCCTCTAACACCGCCTCGGAGCTGTAGTTCTCGCTGGCGATCATTACCAGCTTGCGCGACTGTTTCTCGGTCTCCTTGCGGATGATGCTCGATACTTCTGGGTCGACTTCGTCGAGACTTCGAGCGAGGCGCGTCAAGGTGTTCGGCACGGGAGTTGGAGAGTCGACCATCCGAAGCTCCGGGTCTACTAGCAGGCGGTGGTGGAAGTGTAGTGGCTGGGCTGGGCTCGAAGTCGGCCATTATAGGCGCCTGCGACGGGCGTGCTGCCTCACCCGGCATCTCATACAAGCCGGCGTATAATCGAGGAAGCAGGGCGAAACCCGGCCCAGGGGCGCTGGGAGACGACATCTCGCTCTTGTCGGCTCGCCCTGAGGGGATGGTGGGAATGACATCGTCGCGAGCTATCGTCGCGCGCCCGTTGCTGGCGGTGCCGATCGCCCTCGCGGCCGTAGGTGCCAGCTTCTTGTGGGGTTATCAGAGTCATCGCACGGAGACTTTCCCCCACTCCATCGTCTTGTGGTTCCTGATCGACACCGAAAGCAAGCCTTACAGCTGGATCCGCCCCCAGGGACGTCCGTTGAGAGACCTTCGCGCGCTCGCCTACGTCGGTGCGAACTTCGATCCGGACTCCGATCGACGCGGCGTCCAGATCCATGACGCGCAGCGCGCCTCGGAGGGACTGAACTTCTACCACCCGGCTTTCAAGGCACTGTTTCTGCTAGTCGACATGGAGGGACGGGAGGTGCGGCGCTGGTCGGACCCCGGGGCACTGATCGCGCACGCCGAGCTGCTGCCGGACAAGGGCCTGATCGTGGTGAGGTTCGACAAGCAGATCGCGCGGCTCGATGCTGAATCCCGCCCGCGCTGGGTTGCCGACGTCAGGGCTCATCATGATGTGGCGATTCACGGGGACGAGCTGTGGGCACTGTCCAGACGAGAGAGCACGATCCCTACGTTGCATCCGACCCAGCAGATCCTCGAGACACCCTGACCGTGCTGTCGTTAGAGACGGGCGAGGTGTACGAGGTGCTCTCGTTGCTCGACGTCGTGCGCTCCTCGTCGTACGGCTTCTTGCTCGCCAGCGTCGCCGGGCGTGCGTTCGCCGCCGAGGACGGGCCGTTGGATACCCTGCATACGAACCATGTGTCGGTGTTCGATGGATCGCTAGCTTCGGTTCCGCCGCTGTTCAGCGCTGGCAACGTGCTGCTGTCGATGCGCCACCTCAACGCCATCATGATCCTTGATGGCGCCAGCCGCGACGTGCTGTGGATCTGGGGTCCGTCGAACATCTATGGGCAGCATCACCCGACTCCGTTGCCGAACGGGCGGCTGCTGGTGTTCGACAATGGAGTTTCGCGTTCGCGCCTGCTGGAGATCGATCCGCAATCCAACGAGATAGGCTGGAGCTATACGTCCGTGGGGTTCTACACTCCCCTACGCGGTAGCGCACAGCGGTTGCCGAACGGCAACACCCTGGTCACGGAGTCAGATGCGGGCCGTGTGTTCGAGATAACCGAGGCAGGCGGCATCGTCTGGGAGTTCGTCAACCCCGACGTCAACGAGCCCGGCGAGCGCAGCGTGATTTGGCGCCTCACGCGTGTGCCGACCAGCGACTGGATCGACGAGTGATCAGGAGCGCAGGCAAATCCACCGTTGTGGCGGCCCTCGGCCTCTTGGTGACCGGGTGCGCTAGCGGTGGCTGGATTCGCGAGCAGCCGCTGCTCGCCGAACGAGCCCGCCAGAGCCCTGGCAGCTTCCTCCAGCCGGCGCTGAAGCTGACGGCACCGCTCGAGAGTCTCGTCGGCTCATACACGATGCGTTTGTCGAAGGGGATCGGTCGGCGTTCGGTTGACACGTTCGTGTCGGTTCGCCGGCCCGGTGATCTCGATATCCTGGTGCTCGACCCGACCGGCGGGACTCAGGCATATCTGCGCGCCAACGCGGTCGAAGTCGGTCTGTTTCTTCGCGAGGAACGGGTGCTCTATCGCGGGCCGGCGACTCGCACGTCCTTCGAGCAAGCGATCGGCTTCGGGCTGTCTGCCCCCGACGTCGTGGCGGCGTTGCTGGGCTACGCGATCGATCCGGCCAGCTATCCGCCGGGTCAGCCGAGTTGGGACGAGAGTGCCCGGCGGGTGCGGATCGACTACGGAAACACGGCCAGCGTTTGGCTGTTGCCGCCTACGTTAGCGTTCGATCGTGTCGTGCATCGGCGCGGCGACGACATCGTAGAGCTCGAAGTGCTGGACTGGGTCTCCACTGTGGTCGATGGCCAGGCGCTGTCGGTTCCCTCGCGGCTGCAACTGCGCATCGAACCTGACGGCTACGGCATCGCGATGCGGCTGATTGGCACGGGGTCGGCGAACTTCGAGGTTCCGGCCGCAAATTTTGAGCTCCAGGTCCCAGCAAACGTATTACAGCTGCCGATTTCCGACCTGGGTCGGGACGGTGGTCTATTCAGGCGCGAGGCGCCGACGGAACGGTAGGAATCGATGTGTCCGAGTTCGGCCGAGCTGAAGTGAGGGCCTCGACGATGTCGTTTGATGCTCAAAAAGTACCGCGCTTATAATGGTGCGTGTCTGAAGCGCAGCCCTAGTCGGGGTCGCGTCCCGGAGACGCTGCTCGGGACTCCTGCGTCCACAGGCAGTTGGTTTTGGGGCGTCGCCAAGTCAGGCAAGGCACCGGTCTTTGGATCCGGCATTCGCAGGTTCGAATCCTGCCGCCCCAGCTTTCACCACCGCTTGCGAGTGGTCGAGGCCAGCCCGCCCCGACTTCTCGGATCGCGTACAGCTCCGTAGGCGCATGGCTCGATGACCAATACCGACCGCAAGATAAAGATCTTCGCTGGCAACGCTTGCCCTGAGCTGGCGGAGGCCATCGCTGGGTCCATGGGGCTGCCCCTGAGCTCCATCGACATCGGGCTGTTCGCCGACGGTGAGGTGCGGTGCCAGTTCGGCGAAAACGTACGCGGCGTCGAGGTGTTCCTCGTCCAGTCGACGTGCCGGCCGGTGAATGACAGCCTCATGGAGCTACTGGTGATGATTGACGCGGCCAAGCGTGCTTCGGCGCATCACATTACCGCTGTAATCCCCTATTTCGGGTACGCCCGGCAGGATAAGAAAGACAGCCCACGCGTGCCCATCTCGGCCAAGCTCGTCGCCGACCTGTTGACCACCGCGGGAACGTCGCGGGTGCTGGCAATGGATCTCCACGCCGGCCAGATTCAGGGCTACTTCAACATCCCCCTCGACCACCTCTTCGCAGCGCCCGTTGCGGTACGCCGGATTGGCGCCATCGACGGTGATCTGGTCATGGTGTCTCCCGATGCCGGTGGCGTGGAGCGCGCGCGGGCCATCGCCAAGCGGCTCGAAGTCGGGCTGGCGGTGATCGACAAGCGCCGCCGCGTCGCCAACAAGGTTGATGGTATGACCGTCGTCGGAGACGTCCGGGACGCGGTGTGTTGCTTCTACGATGACATGGTCGATACGGCCGGCACCCTGACGACGGGAGCCACGGCGGTGCTCGACGAAGGAGCACGCGAGGTCTACGCGTTCGCTACTCACGCGGTACTCTCCTCACCGGCCATCGAGCGCATCGAGGCGAGCCCGTTAAAGCGAGTCTTCGTGACGGATACGATTCCGCTGCTGCCCGACGCCGTGGCCTGCGACAAGATCGAGGTGCTCTCGGTCGCAGGGCTATTCGGTGAAGCGATACGCAGCATCTACGAGGAAACCAGCATCTCGCGGCTGTTTATCTGATCTCGACGGCTACTTACTCCAAGGAAAGAACGATGACAGACACGCAGTTTCTCGAAGTCGAACGTCGCGAGCCGGGTTCGAGTAACAAGGCGAAGCGATTGCGCCGCGCCGGCCAAGTCCCCGCCGTGCTCTATGGCGGAGATCGTGAGTCACGCCCGATCGCTGTGAACCCGAGGTCCCTGATCGAGGTCCTGCGATCCGAGCACGGTCAAAACACGATTCTCGCTCTGCGAGTTGGAGACGGAGCCGAGCAGACGGCTCTGATCCACGACTACCAGGTGGATCCGATCTCTCGCACGCTTCTGCATGTCGACTTCCGTCGCATCGATATGAAGATCGAGATCGAGGTCAATGTTCCTGTCGAAGTTGTAGGCGAGGCGGTCGGGGTCAAGATCGACGGAGGCATCCTCGACATGATTCTCCGTGAGGTGCACGTCAAGTGTCTGCCGACCGACATCCCTGATCATCTCCGGGTCGACGTTAGCGAGTTCAACATCGGTGATGTGGCTCAGGTGTCCGACCTCGACGTGCCCGACGGAGTCGAGCTGCTGGTGGGTCTCGACCAGACGGTACTCACCATCGCGCCGCCGACGGTCGCGATCGAGGATGAGACAGTCGAAGAAGACGAGGACTTGCTGGGAGCTCCGGCAGAGCCTGAGCTCATCGGCCGGGAGGGCGAGGAGGAATCCGAGGACGACGAGTAGCATCTCCAGATGCGCGCTTTGGCCGGGCTCGGAAACCCTGGTAGCGAATATGTCTCCACCCGGCACAACGCCGGCTGGATGCTCCTGGACCGTTTGCGCGCCGTGGGCAAGGTCGTCGAAGAACGGCAGAGGGAATCAGTACAACTCGAGCGACTCAAGCTGGGGCCGGCAGCAGTCTGGTTGATGCGTCCGTTGCTATTCGTGAACAACAGCGGCGTGGGGATCTCCGAGGCTTGTCGGGCGCTGGACATCCAGCCGGGCGACGTGCTCGTTGCATACGACGAGATCGATCTACCGTTGGGGTCGCTGCGACTGCGACCCTCGGGAGGTGACGCCGGACACCGTGGCCTGAAATCCGTGATCGAGGAGCTTGGAACGCAGCGCGTACCACGCCTTCGACTCGGGGTGCGTGGCGAGGGCCGCAGCCGCGACACTGCCGGGTATGTGCTCGATGCGTTCGACGACACCGAGTTGGTGGCGCTGGACGAGATGCTCGACCGCGCCGTCGCGGCGGTGCGGTCGATTCTCAGACGGGGCCTGAGTACCGCGATGAACACGTACAATCAGCGACCGAATCCCGAGACAACCAATCCGCAAGAGACTCCCGATTAAGACTGGAGCACGAGCATGAGCAACATCCCGATCGAGGCGGTTCCCGTTCTTGGCGGAATCGGCTTGGCAATCGCATTGACCATCCTCATGGTCCTTCGGCGCCGCGATGTCGGCACCGAGCAGATGGCCGAGATCGCCAGCCAGATCCACCAGGGAGCGATGGTGTTCTTGCGCCGGGAATACAGCCTCCTGGCCGTCTTCGTTGCCTTGGTCGCTGGCCTGCTCGGCTACTTTGTGTCGACCTCCACCGCGGCGGCGTTCATCACTGGGGCCGGCTGCTCGATCGCCGCCGGCTTCGCCGGCATGACGGCGGCCACCTCGGCCAATGTGCGTACGGCAGCGGCGGCGAAGAACGAAGGTCGCGACTCAGCACTGATGGTGGCGTTTCTGGGAGGCTCGGTGATGGGGCTGTCGGTCGCCAGCCTGGGGTTACTCGGCGTCGGCATTTGGTATCTCTGGTATGGCACTCCCGACACCGCGCATGTAATCAACGGGTTCGCCATGGGCGCCTCGTCGATCGCGCTGTTCGCGCGTGTGGGCGGAGGCATCTACACCAAGGCGGCCGACGTTGGTGCCGACTTAGTAGGCAAGGTCGAGGCCGGCATCCCTGAGGATGACCCGCGTAATCCCGGTGTTATCGCCGATAACGTCGGCGATAACGTCGGTGACGTTGCCGGTATGGGCGCCGATATCTTCGAATCCTATGTGGGCTCGATTATCGCTACGGTTGCCATCGCTGCGACGCTCTTCGGCGAGGACCTGATCGCCATGGGCGCTGATCCCGTGATCGAGGCGGCCCAGGTCAAGAGCTGGCTGATGAGCCTGCCGCTGATGCTCGCGTTCCTGGGGTTGATCTGCTCGTTCCTGGGTATCGCGTCGATGGCGATCTTGAAGCGCTTCGACGCGGCCGCCGCATTGCGATGGTCGACGATCATCGCCGCCGGGCTGTTCGTGGGTGCGGCCTACTTCTATATCGATGCCATCCCGGTGACCAAAGGTATCTGGGCGGCGATCTGCTGGGGAGCGGGGGCCGGACTGCTGATTTCGTTCATCACCGAGTACTACACGTCGGCGGCGCCCGTGCGCCGGATTGCCGCGTCTTCGGAGACCGGCGCGGCGACCAACATCATCAATGGCCTGGCGGTCGGTTTCGAATCGACGGCGCTGCCGGTGCTGGGAATCTGCGCTGCGATCTACTTCGCGTTCGGTGCGGCTGGTCTCTACGGAATCGGTATTGCCGCAGTGGGTATGCTGGCGACAGTCGGCGTCACTATGAGCGTCGACGCGTACGGGCCGGTAGCGGACAATGCCGGCGGCATAGCCGAGATGGCGGGCCTTGGGCCCGAGGTGCGCAAGATCACCGACAGCCTCGATTCCGTGGGGAATACGACCGCTGCGATAGGCAAAGGGTTCGCCATCGGCTCGGCGGCTCTCACCGCCTTGGCCCTGTTCGCCGCCTACGCGCAGTCGGTGTCGGATGCGATGCGCCAGGCGGGTGAGCCGGACGGGCTGGTGATCCTGCTCACCAACCCGCACGTGGTCGTTGGAATGCTGATCGGTGGTGTGGTGCCGTATCTAGCCGCGGGCCTGACGATGACCGCAGTCGGCCGCGCTGCCGGGGAGTTGGTGGAGGAGATTCGCCGGCAGTTCCGCGAGATTCCCGGGATCATGGAAGGCACCGGAAAACCGGACTCGGCCAAGTGTGTGTCGATTGCCGCCGACGCGGCGCTCCGGGAGATGGTGTTGCCGGGACTCCTGGCCGTGATCGCGCCGGTGGTCGTTGGCTTCGGCCTCGGCCCCGAGGCACTTGGCGGAATGCTGGCGGGCGCTACCGTCGTCGGTGTGCTGCTGGCGTTGATGATGTCCAACGGCGGCGGTGCCTGGGACAATGCCAAGAAGTTCATCGAAGAAGGCCATCACGGCGGCAAGGGCTCCGAAGCGCACAAGGCGGCTGTCGTCGGCGACACCGTGGGCGATCCGTTCAAGGACACGAGTGGCCCGTCCATGAACATCTTGATAAAGTTAATGTCTGTCGTATCGCTCGTTATCGCGCCGCTTCTGGTGTGACGAGAGTTTCCCGCTGAACGGGCACTCTGAGCGAGCGCTCCTCGCCCCCCCGGGGGCCAACTGTCCGAGAGGAGAACCATGAGCAACTTCTACGAAATCCTGGTGATCGCGTCTCCCGACGAGACCGACGAGGGAATCGACGCGGTCATCGGCGGCCTACGGCAGCGGATCATCGCGTTCGGCGGCGAGATCATCAACGTCAACAAGTGGGGACGCCGCAAGCTGGCGTACCCGATCGGCAAGCACACCGAAGGCGTCTACCTGCTGATTTACGCCGAGGGATCTTCGACGCTGCCGGGAGAGTTCCGCGCCTACACGAAGATCCGCGAATCGATCCTTCGGGAGATGGCGGTTCGTCTGGACGGTGTGCAAGAGGAAGCAGCGCGGCAGGCCATCTCCGAAAGGGGCCCCCAAGACGAGGGGCTGGCCGAGGCGCAGATTGAAGCCGCCGATCAGCGCGCCGCTGCGAAGCGAGCCGAGGCTGAAACGTCGGTGTCGGAGCGCGACGAGGCGGCGGAGGCAGATGTTGCCGCTGCCAGCGATGAGACTGTCCCGGTTGACGGCGACGATGCTGCTCCGGCGGACGAACCGGTCGCGGTTGACGACGACGATGCTCCGGCCGACGACGCCGCCGTGGTCGGCGACGATGCTGCTCCGGCGGACGAACCGGTCGCGGTTGACGACGACGATGCTCCGGCCGACGACGACGCCGTGGTCGGCGACGATGCTGCTTCGGCTGACGAGGCTATCTCGGTTGACGAGGATGACGCTGCTTCGGCTGACGAAGCTATCTCGGTTGACGACGACTCGGCCGGCGAAACGCCGCCGGCTGATGACAGCTCCGATGGCGACGCCGAAGGCGAGCCCCGGAAGGAGAGCTGAGCGATGCGTTCCTTTGGTCCCCGACGCAAGAAGGTTAGCAAGCTCACCAAGTCGAACGTTCAATACGTCGACTACAAGGATGTCGAGTTACTGAGGCAGTACATTGACCCGCGCGGCAAGATCATTCCGCGTCGGACGAACGGTAACTCTGCGCGCCATCAGCGTATGCTGGGCCGCGCCGTGAAGCGCGCGCGCTACATGGCACTCTTGCCGTATGTCTCTGAGTGAGGCCGCCGACATCCAGGCGGATGACTGCCGGGTGTCGGACTCATCGAGGACACGACCATGAAGCTGATTTTGAGAGCGAGCGTTACCCATCTGGGGGAGCCGGGTGACCTGGTAGAGGTCAAGAAGGGATACGCACGCAACTACCTTCTCCCGCAGCAACTTGCCATTCGTGCCACCGACGCCAACCTTCGCTCGATCGACCATGAGCTCAAACGACTCCGGGCCGAGGCTGCCCACAAGCGCGCCCAAGCCGAGATCCTCGCCAAGTCGCTGGCCGATGTGGTGCTGAGCTTCGTGCGCAAGGTTGCAGACATTGGCGCGGGCACGCTCTATGGATCGGTGAGCGTCGCCGATATCGGCGACGAGTTGACGGAGCGAGGTTTCACCATCCAAAGAGGCGAGATCCATCTGGAACAGCCGATCAAGCATCTCGGCGAGTACGACGTTTCGCTGTCACTGGCGCACGGCGTCGCGGCGGCGGTCCGCGTGGTGGTGACCAGCGAGGATGGCCCGGCCACGGAGACCGCTCCGAGCGCCCCGGTGGAGGAGGAGGTCGAGCCGCTCGATTCCGCCGACGACGAGGAAGGCCTGGTCGCCGAGGAAGCTCCCTCCGAAGACGAGGACGCCTGAGGGGCTGCGGCGTCAGCGAATTGCTCTGAAGCAGTGGTTCGGCCGTACCGGCTGCTGCCCGCGTCTCACGCCTGTGTGAACGGTGCCGCGATGAACATTCTTGGAATCTCGGCTTTCTACCACGATTCGGCGGCGTGTCTGGTGCGCGACGACACCATCGTCGCGGCGGCCCAAGAGGAACGTTTTACGCGGAAGAAACATGACTTCCGCTTTCCCACTCACGCCGTCGAGTACTGCCTGAAGGCCGGCGGTATCGACGCGGCGGATCTTGACGCAGTCGCCTTCTACGACAAGCCGTGGGCCAAGTTTGAGCGTCTCTTGGAGACCTACCTGGCGTTCGCGCCGCAGGGCCTCAACTCGTTCCTCAAGGCCATGCCGCTTTGGCTCAAACAAAAGCTCTGGATGGGAGAGCTGATCGCCCGGGAGACAGGTTTCGAGGGCGACATGCTCTACCCCGAGCATCACCAGTCCCACGCCGCCTCGGCTTTTTTCCCCTCGCCGTTCGAGTCGGGGGCGATCCTCACAATGGATGGCGTAGGCGAGTGGGCGACCGCCTCTTGGGGCGTTGGGGTGGACAACAGCATCGAGCTCGCTGCCGAGCTCAGGTTCCCGCATAGCCTCGGCCTGCTGTATACCGCGTTCACTTACTACATCGGCTTCCGGGTGAACTCCGGTGAGTACAAGGTCATGGGTCTCGCACCCTACGGTGAGCCCAAGTACGTGGACCTGATCTTCAAGGAGTTGATGGACTTGCGAGAGGACGGATCCTTTCGGCTCGACATGAAGTACTTCAACTATTGTCAGGGTCTGACCATGACCTCGGAGGCATTCCACCAACTGTTCGGTGCGCCTCCCCGAGCACCCGAGAGTGAGCTTACTCAGCGCGATATGGACCTGGCGCGGTCGGTCCAGGACGTTTGCGAGGAAGTGATGCTGCGTATGGCTCGGCACGCCCGCAAGCAGACTGGTGAGCGCAATCTGGTCATGGCCGGCGGCGTGGCACTGAACTGCGTCGGCAACGGCAAGATTCTGCGCGCCGGCATCTTCGACGATATCTGGATCCAGCCTGCTGCCGGCGACGCTGGTGGTGCTTTGGGCGCGGCGCTCTTCGCAGCCCACCAGGTTCATGCCGTGCCCCGTTACCCGGCCGCCGGCGGGCGCGACCTGCAGAGCGGGTCCTACCTGGGGCCGTCGTGGAGTGGCGACGAGATCGAACAATGGATCGGGGAGCGGGGGTATCCCTACGAGCGGCACACCGAAGAGACCATCCCGGATGTTACGGCTGAGCTGCTGTCGGCGGGGAACGTGGTCGGCTGGTTCAGCGGACGAATGGAGTTCGGGCCGCGAGCGCTGGGTGCGCGAAGCATCATCGGCGACTCGCGTGATCGAGAAATGCAGCGCAAGCTCAATTTGAAGATCAAGTATCGCGAGTCCTTCCGTCCCTTTGCGCCCAGCTGTCTGGTCGAAGACGTCTCGGACTATTTCGACCTCGACCGACCGTCGCCCTACATGTTGCTGGTTGCACCGGTACGAGAAGAGCGCCGCTTCGCGATGAGCGCGGAACAGACGGAGCTGTTCGGAATCAGCAAGTTGAACGTGCCGCGCTCGGATATCCCGGCGGTGACGCACGTCGACTATTCTGCCCGTGTGCAAACGGTCGACGCGCGCGATCATCAGCAGTACCACCGCCTGATCGAAGCGTTCAAGGAACGCACTGGCTACGGCATTATCGTCAACACGTCGTTCAACGTGCGTGGCGAGCCGATCGTATGCACGCCTGAGGATGCCTATCTTTGCTTCATGCGCACGGAAATGGACGTGCTCGTGCTGCAAGATTGCGTTCTGATGAAGTCCGATCAGCCCGCTCTCGGTGATGATGTAGCGTGGCGCGACCTCTACGAGCTTGACTAATTGTGACTCTGATAAAGCAGCAGACCGATGCGCAGCGGTTGCGCAAGTTCGGAATCGTGATGGCGGTGGCGTTTGCGGTGCTTGGGTCGTTGTTGTTGTGGAGGCAGCGGCCAGCCGGCCCGTTCTTGCTGTATGTGGGCGCAGCGTTTCTTGTCGCCGGGCTGATCTTGCCGCCTGTCCTGGCGCCGATCGAGCGTGCCTGGATGGCGTTAGCGCGTGTTCTTCAGGTTGTCATGACGACGCTGATCTTGACGCTGACGTTCTTCGTTGTGATGACCCCTATGGGCTTTCTGCTACGCCTATCGGGCAAGGACCTCCTGGATATGCGACGAGATCCCGACGCTGAGAGCTATTGGGTCCCGGTGGAGCCAGATGGTCCGGGGTCTCGTCCGGACAAGCCGTACTAATAGAAAGTCAGACCGGGAAAGCGGCTGACGATGCTGCTATTCTCCGTGACGAACCACGGGCTGCTGGAGCAGGAGGTACAGGATGTCGAGGCTAGGGCTCATCTGGGGTTTCCTGAGAACCCGAAAGAAGTGGTGGCTGACACCCATCGTGGGGTTCCTCATGTTGCTCAGCTTGTTGATCGTGCTCTCCGAAGGCTCCGCCGTTGCTCCGTTCATCTATGCGCTTTTCTAGCAGGCCGTAGTGGAAGTGTGGCGTAAGCAGACCCACCACACGTTCACCATGGCCTGCTAGCGTCCTGACTCAGGACGATAGCGAGTGGCGTATCACGGCACTCGCATTTGTTATCTCGTAGCGTCGGAGACCGATCGTGCCGCAGGAGCTCACCACCGAGCGCTCGCTACCTCACAACGTAGAGGTGGAGCGCTCTATCCTCGGCGCCGTGCTTCTGGACAATCAGGCGTTGAATGCCGCTGCTCAGGTCCTCGTTCCGGAGGATTTTTTCGGCGACGCCAACCGGCTGATTTACGAAGCCATGGTGTGGCTCTCGGAGCGCTCTGAAGCCATCGACACGGTGACACTGCGTGAGGAATTGGCGCGGCGGGACGCGCTTGAGCGCGCCGGCGGAGCAGCATACATTTCCAGCCTGATCGATGGGTTGCCAGCCGCCGCGAACGTCGATCAGTACGCCCGCATCATCAAGGACAAGGCGGCGCTCCGGAATCTCATTGGGGCGTCAAACTCCATCATTCGCATGGCGCTCGAGGGCGTCATCGATACCGACGATTTGCTCGATCGCGCCGAGCACTCGATCTTTGCGATCAGCGAGAGCAAGATCCGCCGCGGCTTCCTCTCGGTGCGTGATCTCGCCTTCGACGCGATGAAGGAGATCGAGGAGCTGATGGAGCGCGGTGACTACGTCACCGGAGTGCCCACCGGCTTCAAACGGCTCGATGCGTTGACCGCCGGCCTGCAGCCAGGCGACCTGGTGATCCTGGCGGGGCGACCTTCGATGGGCAAGACGTCCCTGGCGCTCAACGTCGCGCAACACGTGGCGCTCGAGGCGGGAGGCTCTGTCGGAGTGTTCTCGCTCGAGATGTCCGTGCAACAAGTGATTCGTCGATTGGTAACCGCGGTGGCGCAGGTCGATGCGCACAAACTTGCCACCGGGTTCCTGTCGAGCGCCGACAAGGACCACTTACTCGATGGTCTTCACAAGCTTTCGGAGACGAAGATCTTCATCGATGACTCCGCTTCCCTCACCGCGCTCGAGATGCGCGCCAAGGCGCGTCGCTTGAAAGCTGAGCACGGCCTCGATCTGCTGATCGTCGACTACTTGCAGCTGGTGCGCGGTAGCATTCGTACCGACAATCGCAACCTCGAGCTGGGGGAGATCTCACGCTCGCTCAAGGCGCTCGCCAAGGAGCTGCAGGTGCCAGTGCTGGCATTGTCGCAGCTGTCGCGTGCAACCGAGACGCGATCGGGACATCGCCCGCAGCTGTCCGATTTGCGTGAGTCCGGCAACCTCGAGCAGGACGCCGACGTGGTCGCGTTTATCTTCCGTCCCGAGGTGTACAACCAGGAAGATCCAGAGCTCGAGGGTCTCGCCGAGTTGATCATCGCCAAGCAGCGGAACGGCCCGACCGGGAGCGTTCCGCTCGCCTTCCTGAAGCCCTACACGCTGTTCAGAGATCGGGCCGACAACGAGGGTGCGTTCTGATCCGCGTACGGTTCAGCGCGCAGCTAACATAGGGCTCATGCGCGAAGCTCCACCGTCGATGTCCAGCTCCTGCCGGCCGACCGTAGCAGAGATCGATCTCGGCGCCTGCGTGCACAATCTGCGGTGGCTACGCGACAAGGTCGGTGCCATCGACATCTGGCCTGTGGTCAAGGCTGACGCGTACGGACATGGCGCCGTCGCCGTAGCAACCGCTCTCCGCGCCGAGCGCGTAGCCGGGTTCTGCGTGGCGACCGCGAGCGAGGGTCGCCAGCTGCGTCTGGCAGGCATCGAGCAGCCGGTGCTGGTGATGGTCGCGCCCAGCGCTTCGGCTCCGGAGGATGGCTTTCGGATGGTCCTCGAGTACGGCCTTGCCGTCGGCATCCAGGACGCGACCGCCGGTGCTCGGCTGGCCGATACTGCGCGAGAGCTCGGGCTCGGACCGGCCGCCGTCCATCTCAAGGTCGACACGGGCATGGGGCGGCTCGGCATCGCACCGGATCAGGTCACTCATTTGGCGCGGGCGTTGGCCGACGAGCCGACGCTGTCGTTCGACGGGATCTTCTCGAATCTTGCCAGCGCCGACAGCGTCGCTGACGCCGATCCAGGAAGGGACTTCGTGCGGCAACAGATCGAAATCTTCGATCAAGTCTGTGCCGTGCTCGAACAGGAGGGCATACTGCCGCCGCATCGCACCTTGGCAAACAGCGCCGGCGTGATGCATCACCCCGAGTCATGGCAGGGACCGACGTTTACCGGGGTGCGGCCGGGTCTGGCAATCTACGGTGCCTCGCTTACCCCGGGAAGGGGTATCGTCGATCTGCGTCCGGCGATGCGTCTGGTCACCGGCATCATGGCGATCCGCGATCTACCGAAGGGGGTCACCGTGGGGTACGGGATGACCGCCACGACATGCAAGGACACACGGGTGGCGGTGCTCCCGCTGGGATACCATGATGGCCTTCCGCGTGCCCTCAGCAACTGCGGCTGGGTATCGCTAGCCGGCCGTCGGGCTCCGATCATCGGCAGAGTCAGCATGGACCTCACCCTGATCGACCTCACCGATGTGCCTGACGCGCGGGTCGACGACGAAGTCATCGTGTTCGGCAGTGCCACCGGGTGCGTGCGAGACATGCCCGGTGCGGCCAAGTCTGGATCAAAGGGTTACTCGGACACCCTGGCGATCGCCCTTTCAGCCACTGACGAGTTGGCCGACGAGGCCGACGTCGCGGCGGGTATGGTCCCCACCGAGGCCGATGGGCCCGCGTACGTCAGCGTCGAAGAGGTTTCCGAGTGGGCGCAGACCATCCCCCACGAGGTTCTCAGCCGAATCGGCTCCAGAGTGCCCCGACGCTATTCGCAGGGCGCCGACACCGTCGCGGGCGGGGCATTGCGATGAGCCGACTGCTGACCGGTATCGGCCGCTTCGCGATTGGATTCCTCGAATCTGCCGGGGAAGCGTGGCTGCTGCTCTGGCGTTCGTTCGCCAGCCTCGGGCGTCGCCCATGGTATCTGCGCATCTGGTTTCAGCAGATGGTCGAGCTCGGCAATCGCTCCTTGCCGGTCATTGTTGTCACGGCGGTGTTCTCCGGTGCTGTGTTCGCCTTGCAGACCTGGGAAGGCTTCGAGCAGTTCGGTGCTACGACGCTGGTCGCTTTCTCGGTTGCCTTGGCAATGACACGTGAGCTGGTCCCGGTGTTGGGCTCATTGATGGTCGCCGGTCGGGCCGGTGGCGCAATGGCGGCGGAGATTGGCACGATGCGCGTCACCGAGCAAATCGACGCGATGGAGGCGATGGCGACCGATCCCGTGAAGTACCTCGTCGTGCCGCGCGTCATCGCTGCAGCGGTGATGTTGCCGGTCGTCGTGGTGATCGGCGACCTCCTGGGCATCTTGGGCGGCTACATGGTCTCCGTGTACATCAACGATGCGCGGCCTGCCGCTTACTGGGAAGCCAGCTTCGTCTATATCACCGTCGACGACGTCACCTCCGGGTTGATCAAGGCGTCGATCTTCGGCGTCATGATCGCCATCTTTTCCTGTATGCGCGGCTTCGGCGCCAGCGGTGGCGCCCAGGGCGTCGGCAAAGCTACCACCAGCGCCGTTGTAACGAGCAGCATGGCGATCCTGGTCTCCGACTTCTTTCTTACCAAGGCGCTGCTTGTTCTATGGGCCAAGTGACCGAACAGTCGTTCATCCGTATTCGCGACCTGCACAAGAGCTTCGGCGACGTGCATGTATTGCGCGGCGTCAATCTCGACATCGCGCGCGGCGAATCGCTGGTGATTATCGGTAGCTCGGGTACTGGTAAGAGCGTGCTGATCAAGCATGTTATCGGCCTGCTGGCGCCCGATCGCGGTGACCTGATCGTTGACGGATCGTCGGTTCCCGGGCTCGGGCGCGACGGTCTATCCAAGCTTCGCCGGCGCATGGGCATGCTCTTCCAGTACGCGGCGCTGTTTGATTCCATGAGCGTCGGCGACAATGTCGCCTTCGCACTACGTCAGCAGCGCGACTGGCCCGAGGCGCGCGTGCAGGAGCGCGTGCGTGAGGTGTTGCGCTGGGTGGGTCTCAAGGGCAGCGAGGACAAGCTCCCTGCCGAGCTTTCCGGCGGCATGAAGAAGCGCGTCGGGCTGGCTCGGGCCATTGCGCTCGAGCCCGAGATCATCCTCTACGATGAGCCCACTACCGGCCTCGATCCGATTCTTGCCGACCAGATCAACGAGCTTATCCTCGACCTCAACACGCGTCTCAATGCCACTTCGCTGACCATTACGCACGACATGGTGTCGGCCTACAGGATCGCGGATCGAATCGCCATGTTGTATGAGGGCAAGATCGAGGAAACGGGCAGCCCAGGCGAGATCCAGGCCAGCGACAACGCGGTCGTCCAGCAATTCATCAACGGCCGCGCCGACGGCCCCATCAAGATGATGTAGGCGATGGAGGATTCCGTGCCGTCTGGTCTCGACTACGGCCGCGATAGTCGAAGTTCAAAAGGGCGGACGACAGCGCCGGCAACTCCAGGTCCTTGTTCGATAGGGTCATGTCGTCGTGCGGGAACGGCCAGCGGAGCCCGATCTCCGGATCGAAGGGATTTATCCCGGCCTCGGCGTCGGGGGCATATTCGGCGGTTTGCATGTAGAGGAAGTGCGTGTCGTCCTCGAGCGCACAGAATCCGTGCGCGAAACCGGGGGGGATCCATAGCAGTTGTCGGTTTTCGGCGCTTAGCTCGATCGCGACGTGTTGACCGAACCACGGCGAGCCCCGCCGAACGTCGATGGCGACGTCCATCACTGCGCCGCGCAACACCCGCACCAGCTTGCCCTGCGCATGTGGCTCCAGCTGATAGTGCAGCCCCCGGAGCACTTTGGCTTGCGAGATGGATTCGCTGACTTGGGCGACCCGAACGTCGGCCCCCTGCGCGGCAAGCACGGACTGCTTGAAGGTCTCGAGAAACCCGCCGCGGGCGTCGCGTAGCACCTCCGACCGGACCAGGAGCACGTCGGGGATGTCCGTGGGAGCTACTTCGAGGGGCATGAGAACCGCTGCTCCTTGGGTGGTCGCACGGCGCGCCGGGATGGACCAGGAACCTTGGAGCTGGGCAATTTACCACGGTGCGAAAGCGGCGAAACGCGCAGCGGGGGCGGGCAGCCGCTATTCTTAGTCCTGCGAGGCTGCCTGGAGAGTGGATACTCGGCGCCCTTGCGGAGGCGAGCGTATGCGTACGGAAATCAAGGTGGGCGCGCTGGTCTTGGTGGCGATCGCCGTGCTGGCGTATTTCGTTATCAAGATCCAGGACATCGGTAGCTTCCGGAGCGAGGATAGCTACGTGATCAACGTCCGATTCGAAAACGCCGCAGGTATCGGCGTAGACGACCCAGCTCTGCTTGCCGGGGTGCGTGTCGGCAGAGTATCCGCGGTGCGGCTGAACATGCAGGAGGGTGTCGCGGAGGTCGAGCTTCAACTCATGCGGGCGGTGGAGTTGCATGACGACGCGGTTGCGATCGTCGGATCCACAGGCATGCTCGGGGCCCGAGTGCTCGATCTGCGCCCGGGCTCGCCTGATCGTCCGTTGGTGCCGGAAGGTGGTTGGATTCGCGGCGGGGATCCGGTTTCGGTCGATCAGTTGGTCGAAGTCATGTCGAGCATCGGTCACAACCTCGACGTCACGACGCGCACCTTGTCGGCGGTGCTCGGCACGGCAGAGGGCGAGGCATCGCTGCGCGAGATCCTCATCAATGTTCAGAGCGTCACGGGGCGATTCGATGAGATCCTCGCGGCAAACCGCGCCGTCGTCGACTCTGGCTTTGGCAACATGGACTCGGCGTTCGGCAATATCAATGAGCTGTCGGCGACGCTCAAGGAGAGCCTGCCGCAGCTCATCGATGAGATGCGCAATCTGTCCGCCGAGGTGTCCGAGGTCATCGGGCGCAGCGGCGACGGGCTCGGGAGCGCGGGCGAGAACCTGCTCGACGTAACCGAACGCCTGCAACGCTCCGCCGCTGACCTGGAGGAGATCCTCGGCAAGGCGAATCGTGGCGAGGGCACGGTGGGGAGATTGATCAACGAGTCGGACACCGTTGATCGACTTAACGAGGCCCTCGATTCGGTCGATGACAGCTTGGCGGCCGCCGACACGTTCTTTCGACGTGTTGGCGAAGCGCAGTTCAGCTTCGAGTGGCGCTCGGAGTTCTACGAGCGCCTCGAGTCGAGCAAGAACTACTTCGGCCTTCGCCTGGAGCTCGGTGAACAGGGATCGGGCCGCGGTTTCGAGTTTCATCTCGTTGATGACAACATCGGTGGCATCGACGTGAGCAACATCACGACGCAGACGTTCGACCCGATCAGCGGCGACCTGCTCAGCACGACTCTCGAGCGCAAGCTCGTCCGCAGCGAGGGGTTTCGGGTCAGCGCTGTGATGGCGCAACGCTTCGGTCGGCTCCAGGTACGCGGCGGCATTCTCGAATCACAGGCGGGTTTCGGGCTTGATTACTTCGTCGTCCAGGATCGGTTGCGGTTCATCGGCGAAGTTTGGGACCTTGGCCGCGATCCCGATCCGCACGTCAAGCTACGGTTCCAGTGGAATCTGAGCGGCCGTTTCTTCCTGACCGGGGGCTGGGATGACGCGTTGCGCTCGGGGCTGCAAAGCTACTATCTCGGAGGCGGATATAGCTTCACCCGATAGGATTCTCGTCTTCGGCGGCTACGGCCAGGTAGGGGAGGCGCTCGCCGCCACTGCCGAGGTCGCGGGGTGCGATCCGGCCAGCGTCGTGCAGCTCGCTCGCGGCGATGCCGACGTTACCGACGAGATTCGCGTCGAAGAGCTGCTCGAGGAGCATGGTGCCCGCGCAGTCATCAACTGCGCCGTGTTTCAGCCCGTCGACTTGTGCGAAACGGAGCCTGCGGAGGCCTTCCGAGTGAATACGGTCGCGGCAGGCATGCTGGCTCGGGCTTGCAAGCGAGCGTCGACGCGGCTGGTGCACTTGTCGACGGACTACGTATTCGGGGGTCCGCGTCGCGTGCCGTTCCGCGAGATCGACCTGCCGGCGCCGCAGAATATCTATGCGGTCTCCAAGTTAGCGGGAGAGCACCTGGTGCTAGCCGCCTCCGAGATGCATATGGTGATACGCACATCGGCCGTCTACGGGAAGGCTCGACCCGGACACGGGACGCCACCCTTCATCGAACGCATGCTCGAGCGCGCCCGGCAGGCGGCGGACACGCGTGTGGTTAACGACCAAGTCGTCAGCCCTACATACGCCATCGACCTGGCGGTGGCCATCTGGGGGCTCCTGGGCTGCGGCGCCTGCGGCCTGTTCCATGTCGCCAACAAGGGCCAGGCAACCTGGTTCGAAGTCGCTGAGATCGCCTTCCAAGCCGTCGGAGCTCGGCGCTGCCTGGGACCGACAACAGCCGCTGAGTTCGGGGCGCCCGCCAAGCGCTCCGACTACACAGCTCTGGACAACGCCGCGCTCCGTGACCT
>Ga0315339_1000649_pt1 | contig 39917 bp, 42 predicted proteins | sample ASW17metaG_FD_204514 | JGI IMG/M metagenome (GOLD analysis project Ga0315339, IMG submission 204514) | Ammonia-oxidizing marine archaeal communities from Pacific Ocean, United States - ASW #17 | ecosystem: Environmental > Aquatic > Marine > Oceanic | place: USA: California | collected 2016-12-05 | reverse complement strand
AAGGTTAGCGCTTGGTTTTGTTAGAATATTAATTGAAAATAATAAAAAATTTAAAATAAGAGACTTAATAAATTATTCTTTACAACTTTATCAAGAACAAGGTTTTGTCTTTAAAAATAAATCTGCATCTAATGAACTAATAGATTTTTTAATGGAACGATTGAAATATTACATGAAAGAAAAAAATATAAGAATAGATATTATAGAGGCGAACCAAAAATCACTCAGAATCGACAACTTAACAATTGCTTACAAAAAATCTGAAATATTGAATAAATTTATAGATAAAGATATTGGAATAAATATTATTTCTAGTTATAAGAGAGCTTTCAATATTTTAGAAAGTGAATTAAAAAATACAGAAATAGAACTTTCTAGTACCACGGATCCAGGACTTTTTAAAAATGAATATGAAAAAAATTTATATAAAATAATTTGTCAGTTAAGAAAGTATTTTACAGATGTAAATAAGAATGAAAATTATGAATTAACCTTAGAAAATTTAGCAGATACAAAGCAAGTTATTTTTGATTTTTTTGATAATGTAAAAGTTAATGATGAGGATAAAAAAATAAAAAAAAACAGATTGGAACTTTTGCAAATGTTATGTAAGACTTTTGATAAGTATATAAATTTTTCAAATATTGAAAGCTCGAAGTGAATAAATTAATTTTAAATTTTACGTCAAATGAATTTAAAAAATTAAAAAATCCAAAGGAATTCTTGGGAGGGAAAGGCGCTAACCTTTCGCGAATGGGAAAAATGGGCTTACCTGTTCCACCTGGCTTTACAATTTCAACAAAAGTTTGTGATTTATTTTATAAAAATAAAAAAAAATTAACAAAAAAAATAGTTAATAGCATTAAGAATGAGCTTAAAATAATTGAAAAAGAAACTGATAAAAAATTTGGTGATTTAAAAAATCCATTGTTAGTTTCAGTTAGATCAGGCGCAAGGGTATCAATGCCAGGCATGATGGATACAATTTTAAATCTTGGTTTAAATGATAAAACAGTTTTGGCTCTTGCAAAAAAAACAGCAAATAAGAGATTTGCAAAAGACAGTTATAGAAGATTTATACAAATGTACAGTAATGTAGTTATGGGGGTTGAAAGTTATAATTTTGAAGAATTGATAGAAAATTATAAATTAACTAAAGGAGTATTATTAGATACTGAATTAGATGAAAATGATTGGGATGGTTTAATTCAAGATTTTAAAAATGTTGTTAAAGATAAAGCTAATAAAGAATTTCCACAAAATGTTTTTGATCAATTATATGGAGCTGTAAGTGCAGTTTTTTTATCTTGGGAAAGCAATAGGGCAAAAGTTTACAGAAAATTAAATCAGATACCTTCTGATTGGGGTACTGCTGTAAATGTTCAATCAATGGTGTTTGGTAATATGGGTAGTAATTGTGCTACGGGAGTTGTTTTTACCAGAAATCCTTCTGATGGAAGTAATAAAATTTATGGAGAATATTTAATTAATGCACAAGGAGAAGATGTTGTTGCAGGGACTAGAACGCCACAATACATGACAAAAGAAGCTAGAAAAGATGCTAATGCCAAAGAACAATCAATGGAAGAGTCTATGCCCAAAGTGTTTAAACAATTAAAAAAAATATTAAATACTTTAGAAAGATATTACAAAGATATGCAGGATGTAGAATTTACTGTAGAAAATAAAAAATTATGGATGTTGCAGACTAGATCAGGAAAAAGAACCTCAAAATCTGCAGTAAAAATTGCAGTAGATATGGTGAAAGAAAAACTTATTTCAAAAAAAGAAGCAGTATTAAGAATTGATCCAAACTCTTTAGACACATTATTGCATTCAACGCTTGATGAAAAAAGTGAAATTAAGATAATAGCCAATGGATTGCCAGCATCACCAGGAGCAGCAAGTGGCAAAGTTGTTTTTTCCCCTGATGAAGCTGAAAGACTTAATGGAATGATGCAAGATACTATTTTAGTAAGAATTGAAACCTCTCCAGAAGATATTCATGGAATGCATGCGGCAAAAGGAATTTTAACTGCTCGGGGAGGTATGACAAGCCATGCAGCAGTAGTAGCGAGAGGTATGGGCAGACCATGTGTATCTGGATCAAGTGAAATTGATATTAATTATGAAAATAAAATTTTTAAAACTTCAAATTTTGAAGTTAAAGAGGGAGATATAATCACTATTGATGGGTCAACAGGTAGAGTTATTTTAGGAAAAGTGCCAACCGTAAAACCTGAAATTTCAGGTGATTTTTCAAAGTTAATGAGTTGGGCAGATGATTTTAGAAAATTAAAAGTAAGAACCAATGCAGAGACGCCCACAGATACAAAAACTGCGAGAGATTTTGGTGCCGAAGGGATAGGTCTTTGTCGAACTGAGCACATGTTTTTTGATGAAGATAGAATTTTGTCAGTTAGGGAAATGATTTTGTCAAAAACTAAAGAAGATAGAAATAAAGCCTTAGCTAAACTTCTGCCATATCAAAAAAAAGACTTTATAGAAATATTTAAAATTATGAATGGATTACCAGTAACGGTAAGGTTATTAGATCCTCCATTACATGAATTTTTACCAAAAAATGAAAAAGAAATTAACGATGTGTCGAAAGCTTTAGATTTGCCAATAAAAGAAATAGAATCTAGAATTAATGAGCTACATGAGCACAATCCCATGTTAGGTCATAGAGGATGTAGATTAGGTATTTCTTTTCCTGAAATTTATGAAATGCAGTGCACAGCAATGTTTGAAGCACTAGTTGAGTGCAAAAATAAAAAATATAAATCAATTGTTCCAGAAATTATGATCCCTTTAGTTTCAACAGAAGCAGAAATTAAAATTATGAAAGATTTAGTTGTTCGAGTGGCAGATAGAGTTAAAAAGGAAAATAAAGTAAAAATAGATTATTTAGTTGGAACAATGATCGAGTTACCAAGAGCAGCTCTTAAAGCAAAAGATTTAGCAAAACATGCAGATTTTTTTAGTTTTGGAACAAATGATTTAACGCAAACAACCTTTGGAATTAGCAGAGATGATAGTGGAAAATTTTTAAATGATTATATAGAAAATAAAATATTTGATATTGATCCATTTATTTCAATAGACGATGGTGTGGGAGATTTAATTGAGATAGCTACATTAAAAGGGAGAAAACAAAATAAATTTATAAAACTTGGAATTTGTGGTGAGCATGGTGGAGATCCTAAAAGCATAAAATTTTGTGCAAAAATAGGCTTAAATTATGTCTCTTGTTCACCTTATAGAGTTCCAGTTGCAAGACTTGCTGCAGCACAAGCGCAGCTTATCAAAAAAAATTAAATTTCAAGTTTTAAATCTACAGCAGGAGCACTATGCGTAATACTTCCAATAGATATTCTATTAACACCTGTTGCAGCAATATTTTTAATAGTCTTTAAGTTAATATTTCCTGAAGCCTCAGTTTTATAGTACTTTTTTGCAAGTTTAACTCCAGCTTTTAGGTTTTTAATGTTCATATTATCAAAGAGAATGTTGTCAAATTTTAAGCCTAGTATTTTTTTTAATTGGCTCAAATTGTCTACCTCAACTGTAATTTTTTTCCCTTTTTTATTTTTAATAGCTATGGAAACTAAGCTTTTTATATCTGAACTTGCTATATGATTATCTTTAATTAAAAATTCATCACTAAGATTAAATCTATGGTTTGTGCCACCACCTAATTTTACTGCATATTTTTGAATTACTCTCATATTTGGAATAGTTTTTCTAGTGCAGCAGATATCACATTTTTTACCAACTATTTTTACAAATTTATTTGTTTTTGTAGCTATACCCGATATATGACTTATAAAATTTAAAGCCACTCGTTCTGCTATTAATATATTTTTAGCCCTACCTTCTATTATTGCAATTAAATCATTTTTATTTACAAATGAACCTTCTTTTTTTTTAAGAAGAAATTTCACTTTTTTATCTATTAATTTAAATGCTTGTTTGGCAAACTGCAAACCACCAATAACTGCTTTTTGATTCGAGATTAGTTTTATTTTAATATTTTTATTATTTTTAAGTAAGCTTGAAGTAATATCTCCAGAGGGATAAAGGTCTTCCTTTAGTGCTAGCTTAACTGTATTTTTTATAAAATTATTACTAAGTTTTATTTTGGACACTTATTTTATCTGCCAATGGCAGCCATTTTTTCAACTGATGTTCTAGCTTTATTTATAATTTCTATATCCATAATTATTTCACCAGTTTCATTCTCTAAACAGTCTAAGATTTTTGGTAGAGTAATTTTTTTCATATGAGGGCAAAGATTACATGGTCTAATAAACTCTACATTAGGGTTTTCGACTTGTATGTTGTCGCTCATTGAACATTCAGTTACCATCATTACTTTTTTTGGCTGATTGTCTTCTACATATTTAATCATTCCAGAAGTTGAACCAGCAAAATCACTAGCTTTTATTACATCAGGTGGACATTCAGGGTGTGCAATTATTTTAATTCCAGGATTGTTTTTTCTAATATTATTTATTTCTTTCTCATTAAATTGGTCATGAACTATACAAATTCCTTTCCAAGAAATAATTTCGATATCTGTTTGTGCGGCAACATATTTTGCTAAATAATGATCTGGTAAAAATATAACTTTTTTTACACCTAAAGATTTAACTATTTTTAAAGCATTTGCTGAAGTACAACATATATCAGTTTCGGCTTTTACTTCGGCAGATGTATTAACGTATGATACAACTGGAACGCCAGGATATTTTTCTTTTAATAATCTCACATCTTTACCTGTGATAGAAGAAGACAAAGAGCATCCTGCTTCCATGTCTGGCAATAAAACTTTTTTTTTAGGACTCATTAATTTTGCTGTTTCAGCCATAAAATGTACTCCAGCCATTACAATTATATCAGCGGAAGTTTTTGCAGCCTCTATTGCTAGCGCCAAAGAGTCTGCAGAAAAATCTGCTACACCATGGTATATTTCAGGTGTTTGATAGTTGTGAGCAAGTATAACTGCATTTCTTTCTTTTTTTAATTGATTAATTTTGTAAATATATGGTGCATGAACTGCCCATTCAATTTCAGGTAACACCGCTGAAATTTTTTTATATATTGGATCAGTTACTTTTTTTATTTCGGATGTAAATTCCATAATCAAATCTATCAAGTCAGAAGATAATTGTCATTCCTTTATTCGACGCACAATACTCAGATATTATAAACAAAGCAAAATATGGGAGTGTGTAGGGGCGTTCTGTTACCCGGTGCCCCAGACCTGGCTTCTTGAATCGTTATTTTGCAACAAAAAATATACAACCTAAAACTCATATCCATTCGCCATTGTGATCATATTGTGATCAATGGTAAATTAATAAATATATGATATAATTTTTTTATGAGAAAAATTTTATCAATGATTTTTTTTATTGCAGGAGGTTTATCAATTGCAGCTGCAGGCCTGTATGGATGTTTTCTAAGTTTTCAAGTTGTATTTAGTGTTTTTCCTGCATGGTTTGCATACTTGTCTCTTCTGTTTTTCCCTTTCGTATATGGCATAGCACCTTTTTATGCAGGTCTTGCTTATGGTGATTGGACATTATTCTTTATAAGTTACCTTGGTGTGATTCCCGGCGGAATTTTATTTTATTTAGGTTCAATAATAAGTGAAGATAATTAAAATTTCTTTCTTCAGTGTGATCTATGTGTGATCAAAAAGTAATCAGCTTTAATTAACTGGGCTCTGTCCCAGTGATTCAAGATTTACTAGGGGCGTTCTGTTACCCGGTGCCCCAGACCGTGCTTATATAATTAACCTAAGTTAATTATGCAGCAAGTGCGTAACTTTCGTTAGCATTTATAAATTAGCCCGTTACGGTGGAACAATTCCGAACGAAAGAATAGCCTTTAGTCACCCGTCGATCCTAGTTCACCCCCCTAAGTTGTAAGTGGTGGAGGTGGTGGGTACTGCCCCCACGTCCGCAATGGTTATTACGAAATTCGTTTATCGTCGTAGTTGGAAAACCAACACTATTAATATAAAAGCAATTATAATAGATTCAATAAAAATCATGAAATTAACAAAAGAACAAGCGCAAGAGATAAAAGATCAGCAATCTCAAGAGAATAAAACAAAGAGGGTTACAGCTCCTGAGCTTGAAAAAATTCTTTATGAAGCAATACCAGCCTTAGATCATGGTTTTGTTAGAGTGATAGACTATATGGGGGATGATACATCTATAGTGCAGTCGGCAAGAGTGTCATATGGCAAAGGCACAAAACAAGTTTCAACAGACAGTGGTTTAATTAAATATTTAATGCGTCATTGGCACAGCACTCCATTTGAAATGTGTGAAATAAAATATCATATAAAACTTCCAATTTTTATAGCTCGACAATGGATTAGACACAGAACTGCAAATGTTAATGAATACTCAGCAAGGTATTCCATATTAGATAAGGAGTTTTACCTACCATCAGCTGAAAACTTGGCGGCCCAATCAATTAGTAACAGGCAGGGTAGAGGAGATGTTATTGAAGGAGAACAAGCAAAAAAAGTTTTGGAACTTTTAAAAAATGATGCTGAAAGAACTTACGATAATTATGAGATGATGCTTAATCAAAGATTTGATGGTTCAACTATTGATAAAACAAAAAAAGGCCTAGCAAGAGAGCTTGCAAGAATGAATTTAACTTTAAACACTTATACTCAGTGGTATTGGAAAACTGATTTATTAAATTTAATGAATTTTTTACGACTAAGAGCAGACAGTCATGCGCAATATGAAATAAGAGTGTATGCAGATATAATGTTGAACACTGTTAAAAAATGGGTTCCAATCACACATGATGCATTTATGGATTATAGAGTTGGCGGAACAGAAGTTTCTGCAAAAGGAAAAATTATAATTCAAAAACTTATCAAAGGTGAAGATGTTAATGTTGATAGTTCTGGTTTATCTAAGAGAGAATGGAATGAGCTCATGATATCTTTTGAGCTTAAAGATAAAGTAATTTAAATTTTAAAAAAACTTCTAATCATATAAACAAGGATTTTAAAACCATCTCTAAATTCATTTACTTTTTTTTTACCAGCTATTCTTTTTCTTTCATAACTTGGTACATCTATAAAATTCATTTTATTTCTTTTTGCTTTAATTGGTATCTCAACACAAAGACAAAAATCTTTTGATTTTAAATCTAGTTTTTTAAATGAGACAGTTTTTCCTAGTAAATAAGTATATAGAATATCTGATAATTTAAGTGAAAAAAAAATATTACCAATAGTTGAAAATATAAAATTACCAATTTTTGTAAGAAATGAATCGTCATCACTTCCTCCGCCACTCATATACCTGGATGCAAAAACAAAATCTAAATTATTTTTACAAGCGTCCAGCATTTCTCTTAGATATTTTGGATCAAAGGAGCCATCAGCATTAAATATACACAAATACTCTGTTGTTACATTTTTTATACCTTCAATTAATGCATTGCCATAACCTCTGTCTGACTGATAGACTATTTTACAATTAAAATTTTTAGCTACATTAATAGTTTGAGTGTCTGTGGATTCTAAAATTATAATAATGTTACAGTCTAAATTCTTTATTTCGCCTAGTACTGTAGGCAATGAATCTGATTCATTTTTAGCAGGTATAATTAATGTTAAATTTTTCATTCACTCAAAGTAGTTTACTGCAGTAGAATGATCAAGATTAAGAAAGCGTTATAATTAAAAATAATTAGACTTAATCTTGCTTGCTAAATCTAGATAAATTTTAGAAATTTCATGATCTGGATCAGCTTCTACGATAGGTTTGCCTTCGTCTCCAAATTTTCCAACCTCTGGCTTAATTGGTATTTCTCCCAAAAATTCTTTATTAAATTCTTCTGCTGTTTTTTTTACACCACCTTCACCAAATATTTTATATTTTTTTCCATCGTCTCCAACAAAGTAACTCATGTTATCAATTAAGCCTAAAATTTTAACTCCTAGTTTATCAAACATTTTAATTCCTCTTTTAACATCTAATAATGCCACCTCTTGAGGGGTTGATACTATAATTACTCCATCCATTTTTATTTCTTGTGAAAAAGTTAATTGTGTATCACCAGTGCCTGGCGGCATATCAACAATTATAAAATCTAAATCTTTCCATAGAACTTTTTGAGTAAAAGTTTTAATTGCACTTGTAACCATAGGTCCACGCCATATCATAGGCGTTTGTTGATCTGCAAGAAAACCAATTGACATGCACTGAATATCATATTTGATGATGGGACTTAAAGTTTGGCCGTCGCTCTGTGGTTTTTCATTTATATTAAACATTTTTGGAATTGATGGGCCATAAATATCAGCATCAAGTAATCCAATTTTACATCCAACTTTTTTTAAAGCTAAGGCGAAATTTGTAGCAAATGTGGATTTGCCCACACCTCCTTTGGCGCTAGAAATCGCAATGGTGAATTTTGTACCTTGGATTGCTTTTTTTTCAAAGGTTTTACCGCTTATCTTTTTCTTCATTGCGTCACTTAATTCAGGTTTTTCTTTTGGCATATCATCATCTTAACTTGTTTTTTTCAGCAAAGACATTATATAGATTGTCATGGCTGATGATTTTCAAGGTAGAGGTGGAAGTCCATGGGGATCACCCCCAGGAGGAGGCGAAGGCGGAAACGGATCTGGAAGAGGGCCAAGACCACCAGACATAGATGAAATTATTAGGAATATTCAAAAAACTATAAATAAATTTTTACCAGGAGGAGAAAGTGCTGGTGGAAAGCCTATAATTTTAGGTTTAGTTATTTTAGGATTTCTTTGGCTAGCGAGTGGGCTTTATAGAGTGCTGCCGGACGAACAAGGAGTAGTTCTTAGATTTGGAAAATTTGTTAAAACTACTCAACCTGGTTTAAATTATCATATTCCTATGCCAATAGAAACTGTGCTTACTCCAAAAGTTACTAAAGTAAACAGAATGGATGTTGGTTTTAGATCAGAAAGAGATTCAGGATTTGGTTCTTCAGGTGGCGTTGCAGACGTTCCAGAAGAAAGCTTAATGTTAACTGGAGATGAAAATATTGTGAATATAGATTTTTCAATATTTTGGGTAATTAAAGATGCAGGAAAATTTTTATTTAAAATTCAAGATCCCCAAGGAACAGTAAAAGCTGCAGCAGAAACTGCAATGAGAGAAGTTATTGCAAAAAGTAAAATTCAACAAATTTTGACCGAAGGAAGAGCAAAAATTGAAAATGAAACACAAGAAATTATTCAAGCAATTTTAGATGAATACAATAGTGGAATTCAAATTACTCAAGTTCAAACTCAAAAAGCTGATCCACCAGATCAAGTAATTGATGCTTTTAGAGATGTGCAAGCTGCTAGAGCAGATATGGAGAGATCTAAAAATGAAGCCGAAGCCTATGCAAATGATGTTATTCCAAGAGCAAGAGGGGAAGCTGCAAAAATAATGCAAGCAGCAGAAGCTTACAAACAAAAAGTTGTTGCAGCCGCAGAAGGTGAAGCTAGCAGATTTGTTTCTATTTATGTTGAATATGCAAAAGCTAAAGAAGTTACTCAAGAAAGAATGTACCTAGAGACTATGGAAAAAGTTTTAGCTGATATAGATAAAGTGATTATAGAAAAAGGCGCAGGTTCAGGTGTAGTACCATATCTGCCATTACCAGAATTAGGTAAAAAGAAAGTGAAAAATTAATGAAAGTTAAAAAAATTTTATTACCAATAATTATAGCAATAGCAGCTTTAGCTTTTTTCTCTATATTTGTAGTTAAAGAAGTTAATCAAGCAATTGTTCTACAGTTTGGTGATCCAAAAAAAATTATATTAAATCCTGGTTTAAATTTTAAAATACCTTTTATACAAAACGTAGTTTTTTTAGATAAAAGAATTTTAAATCTTGATACACCGCCAGAAGAAGTGATTGCATCAGATCAGAAAAGATTAATTGTTGATGCTTTCGCAAGGTTTCAAATAGTAGATCCTTTAAAGTTTTATATTTCTGTTGGAAATGAAAGAGTTGCAAGGTCAAGATTAGCAACAATTATTAACTCAAGACTTAGAAATGTATTAGGTCAGCAAGAACTACAAACATTGCTTTCAAAAGATAGAAGTAAGCAAATGTCTTTAATTCAAGAAGGTGTAAACGCTGAAGCTGAAAACTTTGGAATTAAAATAGTAGATGTTAGAATTAAAAGAGCAGATCTACCTCAAGCGAACAGTGAAGCGATTTATAGAAGAATGCAAACTGAAAGAGAAAGAGAAGCAAAAGAATTTAGAGCTAGAGGTGCAGAAATGGCTGTAACAATCACATCTACAGCTGATAAAGAAGTTTCGGTAATACTTGCAAATGCAAATAAAGACTCTGAGATTATGAAGGGTGAAGGAGATGGAGAAAGAAATAAAATCTTTGCAGAAGCATTTGGTAGAGACCCAGAATTTTTTGCTTTTTATAGAGCAATGCAAGCATATGAAAAAGCACTTATAGGCGGAGATACTTCTTTAATTTTATCTCCTGATAGTGAGTTTTTTAAATTTTTTGGAAATATAAAGCCTAAAAAAGCACAGTAAATTTTACAAATATATTATGAAAGAACTAATCATCGCATTTGGTCTGTTTCTATTCATCGAAGGAATTATATATGCCTTATTTCCATCCAAAATGAAAAATATGTTAAAAAAATTAGAAATGATAAAAGATTCACAATTAAGAACAGGTGGACTTTTGTTTGCAATAATTGGTTTTTTTATAGTGTGGTACGTTAAAAATTAAAATGAAAAAAATTAAGACATTATTTATTGCTTTTTTGCTCACTGGAGTTTCGTTATTAGCTAAAGCAGAAAATACACCTTCCTCATTTGCTGACTTAGCTGAAAAATTAATGCCTTCTGTTGTTAATATCTCAACAACCCAAACAGTTGTAACAAATGTAAACCCATTTCCTTTTGAATTTCCACCAGGCTCACCTTTTGAAGACATGTTTAAAGAATTTGGCACCCCACAAAAAAGAAAAGCAAGCGCTTTAGGATCAGGGTTCATTATTGACCAAAAAGGAATAGTAATTACTAACAATCACGTTATTAAAGGGGCAGAAGATATTGTAGTCAGAGTAGATGGTGATAAAGAATATAAGGCAAAGATAATTGGTGCTGATCCTTTATCAGATTTGGCAGTTTTACAGATCGATTCAAAAGATAAATTTATACCAGTGAAATTTGGAGATTCAGATAAAGCAAGAATTGGAGATTGGGTTATAGCAATTGGAAACCCATTTGGATTAGGAGGAACGGTTACTTCTGGAATTATTTCAGCAAGAAATAGATCTCTTGGTCTATCAAGATATGAAGATTTTATACAAACAGATGCATCCATTAATGTTGGTAATTCGGGTGGACCTTTATTTGATATGAATGGAGATGTAATTGGAATTAATACCGCAATACTAGGACAGTCAGGTTCAATTGGAATTGGTTTTTCAATACCATCTAATAGTGCAAAAAAAGTTATTGATCAATTAATAAAATTTGGTGAAACAAAAAGAGGTTGGCTTGGCGTTAGAATTCAATATGTAACAAAAGAAATTGCAGAAGTTGAAAAATTAGGAAAACCAAGAGGTGCTTTAGTTGCAAGTGTAGCTGAAAACAGTCCATCTTCTAAAGCAGGAATTCAAGCTGGTGATATTATTTTAGAATTTAATGGAATAGAAATTAAAGAAATGAAAGAGCTACCAAAAATTGTAGCACAAACAGAAGTTGGAAGATTAGTAGAAGTAAAAGTTTGGAGAAATAAAAAACAATTAACAAAAAAAATTAAATTAGGAAGACTAGAAACCTCTAAGGACTTTAAAGTAGAAAAGAAAAAAATAGATCCAAAAATTTTCGAAATTAAAAAACTAAAAATAAGTGTGAGACTTTTGACGCAAGAAGATATTGAAATAAGAAAACTTTCTAAAAATTTAACAGGTTTAGTTATAACTAAAATTGCAAATGATAGCCCTGTAAATTATCTTAAAGTAAATAATATAATTGTAGAGGCTCAAAAGAAAAAAATTAACTCTGTAGATAGATTTGAGGAAATTATTGATAACACACTTAAATCTATAGAAAAAACAATTCTTATTGCGATATATAATAATCAAAACCAAAGAAGATATATTGGTGTTAAGTTAGACTGATAATGGACAAACTGTCCAAAATTATTTTAATTGCAGGACCTACAGCTTCAGGTAAGTCAAATTTTGCTATTAAACTTGCAAAAAAAATTAATGGAGAAATAATTAATGCAGATAGCATGCAAGTTTATAAAAATTTAAAAATATTAACTGCGCGACCAAATAAAAAAGAACAAAAAAATATCAAGCATCATCTTTATGCGATAATTGATGCCAATAAAAAATTTTCAACTGGTCAATGGTTAGAATTGGCCACAAATAAAATTAAAGAAATTAGAAAAAGACAAAAAATCCCAATTATAGTTGGAGGTACAGGCCTTTATTTTGATTCTTTGATTAATGGACTTGTAAAAATTCCAAAAATTCCAATTAAATTAAGAAATAAAATTAGATCTATTCAAAAAATAAAAGGTCAAAAAGAATTTTATAAAAAACTTTTAAGAATCGACCCAAAAATAAAAAATAGATTTGATCCTAATGATGTCCAAAGATCTATAAGAGCATTCGAAATTAAAAAGCATACTAAAATTTCAATGTATGAATGGTTAAGCAAGACAAGATCTAAATTTAGAGAAAATGAATTTTTAAAATTATATATAGATTTTGACAGACAAGATTTGGTTAAAAGAATAGCCTATAGAACCACAAAGATGATTAGCAATGGAGCTATCCAAGAAGTTAAAAGATTTAATAAGCTTAATATAAAAAAAGAAAATAGTGCCACAAAAGTGATAGGAATTGATGAATTAACCAAATATTTGAACAATCAGATTAAAATAGAGAATTTAAAAGAATTAATAACTATAAGAACAAGACAATATGCTAAGAGACAGGCCACATGGGCAAGAAGCAAGATGGTTTCTTGGAATAAAATTGACCCAAATGAAATTTCATCCTGGATAAAAAAAATCAATAAATCATCTCTTAAACTTGACCAATTAATATAAAGTCCGATAGATTGCCCAAATGGGTAAATTATATTCAGGAGCAGAAATAGTATTTAAATGTCTAGAAGACCAAAAAGTAGAACATATTTTTGGATACCCAGGCGGAGCAGTACTTCCAATATATGATGAGTTAAAAAATCATTCATCCATAAAACATATTTTAGTTAGACATGAGCAGGGAGCAGGTCATGCAGCCGAAGGGTATGCAAGGTCATCTGGCAAACCCGGCGTTGTATTAGTAACTTCAGGACCAGGAGCAACAAATGTGGTTACAGCATTAACAGATGCATACATGGACTCAGTTCCGATAGTATGTATTTCAGGACAAGTGCCCACTCACTTGATTGGAACAGACGCATTTCAAGAATGTGACACAACTGGTATCACAAGACCCTGTACAAAGCATAATTGGTTAGTAAAAGATATAAAGGATCTCTCAAGAGTAATACATGAAGCTTTTAAGATTGCTACCACCGGAAGACCAGGACCTGTATTAGTTGATATTCCAAAAGATATTCAGTTTGCAAAAGGAAAATATTCTAAAATCATAAACAATAAAAAATTAAATGAAAAATCTCTTAGCCAATTTAATCAAAAAGATATTGATCAATTAATTAACTTAATGATTAATTCAAAAAAACCAATTTTTTATACTGGTGGTGGAGTAATAAACTCGGGCACAAAAGCTAGCGAACTATTAAGAGAATTAGTAAGCTTAACTGGCTTTCCAATAACATCAACACTACAAGGACTAGGAGCCTTTCCAGGAGAAGACAGTCAGTTTCTGGGAATGTTAGGAATGCACGGTACTTACGAAGCAAATAATGCAATGCATGATTGTGATTTACTAATTAATATTGGCGCAAGATTTGATGATCGCATAACTGGAAAAATTGATGAATTTTCACCAAAATCTAAAAAAGTTCATATTGATATAGATCCATCTTCAATAAATAAAATTGTAAAGGTTGATTTATCAATTGTTGGCGATGTTGCTAAAGTTATTAACTCAACTATAAAAACTTTAAAAAAGAAAAATTTAAATCTAGAAAAATCTAATAAACAAAAAATTTCTAAATGGTGGGAACAGATTCAAAAATGGAGAACTAAGAAATCATTAAATTTTATTAATAGTGATAAATTTATTAAACCACAACATGCCGTTCAAAGACTTTATGAATTAACAAAAAATAAAGATACCTATATAACAACTGAAGTTGGTCAACACCAGATGTGGGCAGCACAACATTATAAATTTAATAAACCAAATAGATGGATGACTTCAGGAGGATTAGGCACAATGGGATATGGATTGCCAGCTGCAGTAGGAGTTCAAGTGGCACATCCTGAAAAATTAGTTATTGATATAGCCGGGGAAGCTTCAGTTTTAATGACAATTCAAGAAATGTCTACAGCAGTGCAATATAATTTACCAATTAAAATATTTATCATAAATAATCAATACATGGGAATGGTTAGACAATGGCAAGAACTGCTTCATGAAAAAAATTATTCAGAAAGTTACACAGCTGCATTACCTGATTTTGTTAAGCTTGCTGAAGCGTATGGTTGTGTTGGAATAAGAGCCAAAACACCAGAAGAACTAGATGAAAAAATTGAAGAGATGATTAACACGGATAAAGCAGTGATTTTTGACTGTCAGGTTGATCCTCATGAGAATTGCTTTCCAATGATACCGTCTGGAAAACCACATAATCAAATGCTCTTAAGTCCAAAAGATCAACAAGAAAATAAAATTAAAGGGAAAGGCAAGGCGTTAGTTTAAAATGGTAAAATCTAAATCAGCTTACAGCACACCAACAAAGCAAGGAAAATTAGATACGCATATTATTGTAGTTTGGGTTGATAATGAAGCCGGAGTATTAGCTCGTGTAGTTGGTTTATTTTCAGGACGAGGTTATAATATTGAATCTTTAGCAGTTGCTGAAATTGATTCAAAAAAAAATCTTTCAAGAATAACAATTGTAACAACTGGAACACCACAAGTGATTGAACAGATTAAATTACAATTAAAAAAGCTAGTGCCTGTTCATAAAGTTGCTGACTTTAAGAGAGATGATAAAAAAGTAATATTTAAGGAAATGGCTTTACTAAAAATAGTTGGAAATTCAGTGAAAATTAAAAAATCTTTAAATGCTTGTAAAAAATATAATCCAGTTATACTAGATAAAACAAAAAAATCTGTAGTAATTCAAATTACTGCTTTAGGTAGAAATATAGATAAAATGATTAAAAATTTAAAATCGCTTGGTCTTGTTAGCACCTCAAGAACCGGAGCGGTTGCGATGATAAGAGGTGCGGAAATATTTAAATAATTATTAACAAGGAGAAATATCATGAAAATGTTTTATGAAAAAGATACCGATGTAAGTCTTATTAAAGAAAAAAAGATTGCAATTTTTGGTTATGGCAGCCAAGGACATGCTCATGCTCTTAATTTAAAAGATAGTGGCGTTAAAGAAGTTGTAGTTGCACTTAGAGAAGGATCAGCAAGTAAAGGAAAAGCAGAATCAAAAGGATTAAAAGTAATGAATTTGTCAGATGCAGCTGCATGGGCAGATGTAGTTATGGTATTAACTCCAGATGAACTACAAGCAACAATTTATAAAAATCACATTGAGCAAAGAGTTAAAGAAGGAACGAGTATAGCATTTGCTCACGGTTTAAATATTCATTATGATCTTATTAAAGCAAGAAAAGATCTAGACGTATTTATGGTTGCGCCCAAAGGACCGGGACATTTAGTTAGAAGTGAATATGAAAAAGGAGGAGGGGTTCCTTGTCTGTTTGCCGTTCATCAGAATGGCTCTGGAAAAGCTAGAGATCTTGCAATGTCATATGCTTCAGCAGTTGGAGGTGGAAGATCAGGAATTATAGAAACAACTTTTAAAGATGAGGTAGAGACAGACTTATTTGGCGAACAGACAGTTCTTTGTGGTGGGTTAGTCGAGTTAATTAAAAATGGTTATGAAACTTTAACAGAAGCTGGCTATGAACCAGAGATGGCATACTTTGAAACTGTACATGAAGTAAAATTAATTGTCGATTTAATTTATGAAGGTGGAATTGCAAATATGAATTATTCTATTTCAAATACTGCTGAGTATGGAGAGTATGTTTCTGGCCCAAGAATTATAAATAAAGAAGAAACAAAAAAAAGAATGAAAGAAGTATTAGCTGATATTCAGTCTGGTAAATTTACAAAAGAATGGATGGAAGAGTGTAAAAATGGTCAAAAAAAATTCTTGAAAACCAGAAAAGATTTAGCGGATCATTCTGTGGAAAAAGTTGGTGCTGAACTTAGGGCAATGATGCCATGGATCAGTAAAAAAAAATTGGTAGATAGCGATAAAAGTTAAAAAAGCAACAATTATAATAAAAACTTAACTAAATATTTTGCAATCTCCATTATAGATTGTATTATATTTTTTCTAAATATATTAGTTATGGGCGATAAAAATAGAGTTTATATTTTTGATACAACGATGCGAGATGGCGAACAGTCACCAGGAGCATCGATGAGTCTTGAAGAAAAAATTCAAATCTCAAGAGTATTTGATGAAATGGGAATTGACATAATAGAAGCTGGATTTCCAATTGCATCTCCTGGGGATTTTGAAGCTGTTACAGCCATAAGTAAAATTTTAAAAAATTCAATACCAGCTGGCCTGTCAAGAGCTAACAAAAGAGATATCGATGCATGTTACGAAGCATTAAAAGCAGCACCAAGATTTAGAATTCATACTTTTATCTCAACAAGTGAGCTTCACATGAAGCATAAATTAAATAAATCTCCTGAACAAGTTTTGGATGCTATAAAAGAAAGTGTCACTTACGCTAGAAACTTAACTGACGATGTTGAATGGTCTTGTGAAGATGGTGTAAGAACTGATATGGATTATATGTGCAAAACAGTTGAACTTGCAATTAATTGTGGAGCAAAGACAATAAATATTCCTGATACAGTTGGTTATACAATTCCTTCAGAATTTACTAAAATTATCACAACGTTAAAAAACAAAGTGCCAAATATTGATAAAGCTATTTTATCTGTACATTGTCATAATGATCTAGGATTGGCTGTAGCTAATTCTTTAGCCGGAGTTTCAGCTGGTGCACGACAGATTGAATGTACTATTAATGGAATTGGCGAAAGAGCAGGAAATGCTGCCCTTGAAGAAGTTGTAATGGCAATGAGAACTAGAAATGATTTAATGCCTTATAAAACTGGAATCAAAACAGAATTAATAAGTAAAGCCTCTAAAGTTGTTTCAAATGCCACAGGTTTTCCAGTTCAATTTAATAAAGCGATTGTTGGAAAAAATGCATTTGCTCACGAAGCAGGCATTCATCAAGATGGTATGCTTAAAAATAGAAACACTTATGAAATTATGACACCAGAAAGTGTTGGCGTTAAACAAACCTCATTAGTAATGGGAAAACATTCAGGCAGACATGCATTTAAAGAGAAACTAACTGATTTAGGTTATGCGGATGTTACAGATGATATTATCCAAACTGCGTTTGGAAAATTTAAGATTTTAGCTGACAAAAAAAAACATGTTTATGATGAAGATATCGCAGCATTAGTTGATGACAGCTTAATTACCGATAATAATGTTATTAATCTTAAATCTTTAAAGGTTTTTGCTGGAACTGGAGAGCCACAAAAAGCTGATATGACTCTAGAGGTTTATGGTGAAGTCAAAAAAGCTTCTGAAACAGGAGATGGACCAGTTGATGCTATTTTTAAATGTATTAAAAAATTATATCCACACGATGTTAAATTACAATTATACCAAGTTCACGCAGTAACAGAAGGAACCGATGCCCAAGCAACAGTAAGTGTTCGTATTGAGGAAAATGGAAAAATTACAGTTGGACAAGCAGCAGATACTGATACATTAGTTGCTTCAGCAAATGCGTATTTAAGTGCTTTAAATAAAATGATTATTAAAAGAAAAAAAACCGCTCCAATGGAGCATGAAACACAGAAAGTAAAGGGAATATAAAATGAAATGGATAGACAAATTATCAAAAATTTGGAGTCAAGATATGGCAATCGATCTTGGAACTGCCAACACACTTGTAGTGATTAAAGGACAAGGCGTTGTATTAAATGAACCTTCTGTTGTTGCAGTAGTTGATAATAAAGGAAAAAAATCTGTTTTAGCAGTGGGAGATGAAGCAAAAACTATGCTTGGAAGAACACCTGGAAACATTCAGGCAATTCGACCTTTAAGAGATGGTGTGATTGCAGATTTTATTGTTACCGAGGAAATGATTAAACATTTTATAAAAAAAGTACACAATAAAAGAACTTTTGCAAATCCAAGAATTTTAATTTGTGTACCAACTGGCTCAACGCCAGTTGAAAGAAAGGCAATTCAAGATAGCGCATTAGCAGCGGGAGCTAGAAGAGTTCAGTTAATTGAAGAGCCTATAGCAGCAGCTATTGGAGCAGGTTTGCCAATTTCAGAGGCCACTGGATCAATGGTGGTTGATATTGGTGGAGGAACTACTGAAATTGCAATTATGTCTTTAGGAGGCGTGGTATACTCAAAATCTTTAAGAATTGCTGGAGATGCAATGGACCAAGCTCTGATTGACTATATGAGAAAAGAATATAATTTAATGATAGGTGATAGCTCGGCAGAAAAAATTAAAAAAGAAATTGGAACCGCAATACCCACCAATAATAATACCTATCCAGTAAAAGGAAGAGACTTGAGATCTGGAACACCAAAAGAAGTCAATATAACTGAAGAAGACACAGCAGAAGCTTTAAGTGATATTTTACGACAAATGGTCAATGGCGTTAAAGATGCATTGGAGAATACACCTCCTGAATTATCTGCAGATTTGGTTGATATGGGTTTAACTTTAAGTGGTGGTGGAGCTTTATTAAAAAATATAGATAAAAGATTTTCTAAAGAAACAGGTCTTCCAGTTTTTATAGCTGATGATCCTCTGGCATGTGTTGCAATCGGAACAGGAAAGGCTTTAGAGCAAGAAGAAACGTTTTCTACCATGTTATCTGAATACTAGAAAGAAAAATGGAAACAAGTAGAGACGATTTTGTAATAGCTATTCGATCTGCTTTTTTAAAAAAAGGAAATCAACAAAGATTTTCTTTAATTGCCTTAATAATTTTTTCAACTATTATTATTTCTTTGGGTAGAGTAAATTTTAAACCAATTGATTACTTAAAAATTACACTTAAAGAAGTGGTCTATAGATCTTCATTTATTATTTCAATACCTGAAAATTATACTAAAACTATTTATCAAGCAGTTAAAAATCATTTAGTTTTATATAGTGAATTTTCAAATATGCAAAATGAGATAAAAAAAATTAAAGGAGAAAAAAAAGTTAGTGATTATATAGTTATTGAAAATAAAAGATTAAAAAAAATATTCGAAGATTATATTGTTAATGCAAAAGAGACGGTAGCTAAAGTTTTGATTGATAAACAAAGCCCGTTCTTAAAAACAATAGTGTTAAACAAAGGAAGTAAAGATAATGTTTCTCTTGGAATGGCAGTTTTAGATGGAGAATATTTAGTAGGAAAAGTTGTTGAAGTTAATTATTTAACTTCAAGGATATTATTATTGTCAGATTTAAATAGTAAAATTCCTGCAACTATTGAACCAGATGGTTACCAGGCAATTCTTTCTGGGACGGGAAAGGATTTTGGAATAATTCAATATTCAAAAGAAAATTATATTCCTAATAAAAATGGCATCGTTTATACTTCTGGTTCAGGAGAAATATTTAAAGCAGGAATTCCCATTGGAAAAATTGAAATAAATAAATTAAATAAAGAGGCAAAAATTAATTTTTTTTCTGACTTTTCACAATTAAAGTTTGTTACAGTTTTATCATTTAAAAAAGAAAAAGAATAATGATTGAATTTTCAAAAAACTCAATCATTAGCAATTTTCCAAGACATGTTCCTATTTTATTATTATATATAGCAGTTTTAAATGAATTTGATTTTAATTATTTAGGAACAAGTTCTTTTTCATTTAATTTTCCATTTATTCTTATTTTTTATTGGAGCTTGAAAAAAAGTGAAAGCTTAGGTTATGGCCTTATTTTTATTGCAGGACTATTCAATGACGTTGTTGTTGGACTCCCTATTGGAATAAGTAGTTTAAATTATTTGTTAATTTGTGGTTTTGCATCTTATCTTAGAAATATTACTCTTAGTCCAAGTCTTATTAAAGACTGGATTTTTTTTTTAATTTCAATTTTAGTAGTTAACTCTTTGAATTATTCATTACTTGTTCTGTTCTTTTCGTATGAGCTAGATCTTAGTGCTTTAGTAACAAATATTGTATTTACATTTTTATTATACTTTCTTTTTGCACATGGATTTCAATTTTATCAAAAAATAGTATTTGGAAATTAAATGATTAGTACTGGCGATACAGGAGCAAAAAAAATAAGCTCTATAAATCGAAGAGTGTTTATTATGTCTATCGCTAAGGTAGTTGTGTTAACTGGGATAGTAACAAGATTGTTTTCGTTACAAATTAATGAAAATAAAAAATACTTAACTCTATCAGATAAAAATCGACTTAGAGAATGGAGACTACCACCTGTAAGAGGTGAATTTCAAGATTATTTTGGAAACACGATAGCAGGTAATTTAAAAGTATATCAATTGCATGTGGTTCCTGAACAAGTTGAAAATTTTAAATATTTAATGGTAAGACTTAAAGATATTCTTCAATTAAGTAATAAACATTTTGCAAAAATTATAAAAAAAAAAGAAAGCCAAAAATCATGGGAAACTCTAATAATTTCAGAAAACTTAACTTGGGATCAATTTTCAAAAGTAAATTTTTATTTACATGAGCTTGTTGGAGCAGAACCAGTTTTATCTGTTGCTAGAAGCTATCCGTTTAAAAGTACATTTACTCATGTCTTAGGATATGTTTCACAAGCAAGTGAAAAAGATTTATTAAATAATGAAGTAATTAAAAAAAATCATGTTCCAGGACTAAGAGTTGGAAAAACAGGTTTAGAAAAGACTTTTGAAAACCAATTAATAGGCACTAATGCCATTCAAAGATATGAAGTGAATGCTTATGGTAAAAGAATAAATCAATTAGATCATAAAGAAGGGAAGAAAGGTAATAATATTAAATTAACTTTAGATTTAGAAATTCAAAAATTTTTAAATAAAACTTTAGGAGAAAGAGCTGGATCAATTAGTGTAATGGATATTTATACAGGAGATATAATTGCCATGCATTCTTCACCAACTTTTGATCCAAACTTATTTTTATATGGAATAAGTCAAAATGCTTGGGATTTAATTAGAGAAAATCCTTTAAAACCTTTGATCAACAAAACAGTATCTGGATTATATTCCCCTGGTTCCACAATAAAACCGCTAGTAGCACTATCAGCTTTGGAGAATGGTGTGGTTTCTCCAAACAACAAAGTTAGATGCACAGGAAAAATGGAGATGTACGGACAAACTTATCATTGCTGGAAAGAAAAGGGACATGGATATATGAATATGAGGAATGCAATAAAACAGTCATGCGATATTTTTTTTTATGAAACAGCCAGAAAGCTAGGAGTTGATCGTTTAAGTTTAACAGTATCAAAATTTGGCTTAGGGAGCACAGTTTTAAAGGGTGTTTTTGGAGAGGAAAAAAAAGGACTAGTTCCAAATACGGAGTGGAAAAAAAAGACTCTCGGTCAAGGATGGGTTTTAGGTGAAACGCTAATAACAGGAATTGGCCAAGGCTATATTCAAACAACACCATTACAGTTATGTTTAATGACAGCTCAATTAGCAAATGGAGGATTTAAGATTTATCCTAGAATAGTTGTAAATGAAGAAGAAAATATTTTAGAAAATATAAAATACAAAATGTCTCAGAATGCCATGAACAAAAATGAAGACATTTCGTCATTAAGAAAAGCAGGAGAAGAATTATTTAAAATGGACGAAAAAGAATATACTAAATTATATAGAAATAGTGAAAACGTTAAATTTGTATTAGATGCAATGTTTAGTTCTACAAATGAAGTAATGGGAACCTCTTATCGGTCAAGAATAGATGATCCAAAATATCAATTTGCAGGAAAAACAGGAACAGCACAAATAAAAAAAATTACAAAGCAAGATAGGGAACTTGATTTAGATACACAAGACATTCCATACGAAGAAAGAGATCATGCACTTTATATTGCTTTTGGTCCTTATAAAAATCCTAGGTATGCTGTTAGTATTATAATTGAACATGGTGGATCAGGAAGCTCCGTAGCAGCACCTATTGCAAAAAAACTATTTAAACTAATTATAGATAGACATGAATTAAGAGAAAAAATAAGAAAGCAAAATTTGGTAACTATTTAAATGTTTAGTTATGAAGCATATACAGAGACAACTTTTATTCAAAAAGTAAAATCACTAGATTTTACTTTATTAATTTGTATCTTGGTTTTAGGAATTATAAGCAGTTTTACAATGTATTCTACTGATGGTGGAGCATTATTATACCATAGCAAAAGCCACATATTAAGATTTGGAATATTCTTTACAATGATGATTTTTTTATCGTTTTTAAACATTCGATTTTGGCATTCAACAGGATATTTTTTCTATTTTTTTGTATTGTTTTTTTTAATTTGGGCCTCATTGTATGGAGTAAGCGCATCTGGCTCACAAAGATGGGTAAGTTTATATTTTCTTAACCTTCAGCCTTCAGAGCTAATGAAGATAGTAGTGATAATTTGTTTAGCAAAATATTATCATCGAAGACAAATTAGTCATGTAAATAGTTTAAAAAATTTACTAGTTCCAATTACAATTTTAATACTGCCGATACTATTAGTGGTTAGTCAGCCTGACTTAGGAACTGCAATTTTAATAGCACTAACTGGCCTTGTTGTTTTATGGCTCGCAGGTATAAATATAAAATATTTTATATATTCTACATTGACCTTTGTTATTTCAATGCCATTTGTAATTTCTGTCTTAAAACCATATCAAAAAATGAGAATTTTGACCTTTTTTAATTCTGACAGAGATCCTCTAGGCGCGGGTTATCAAATAATACAATCAAAAATTGCTGTAGGCTCAGGGGGCTTAACAGGAAAAGGTTTTTTAAAAGGAACACAAAGTTATTTAGAATTTTTACCAGAAAAACATACTGATTTTATTTTTACACTTTTTTCAGAAGAACATGGGTTTATTGGCTCAGTAATTCTTTTGTTAATTTATGTAATTATAATTTTTAGAATATTAAGAATTGGTTCGTACGCAAGAAGTTACTTTGCTAAGATTTTTTGTTACGGATTTGCTGGAGCAATTTTTATATATATTTCAGTTAATATGAGCATGGTTTTAGGCTTACTTCCTATAGTAGGCTCTCCATTGCCGATTATGTCATATGGAGGATCTTCAATGTTAGCTACAATGATTGGCTTTAGCATAGTGATGAGTGCTAATATTTATAAAAGAACAATAATTTCCTAATTATTACTTTATGTTTAATTTGTCGCTACAGTAATTTTAAATTAATATTTATAAGAATAAATAATGGAAAAAAATTTAAAAATTGGAGTTATAGGATCAGGTATTCAGGGGGTTTGTTGTGGGTTATTTTTAATTAAAAAAGGTTATCAAGTTACTATATTTGATAGAGATGAACCTGGAAGTTCGGCAGCCTCCTATGGAAATGCAGGACATTTTTCACCTTACGCTTCAATTCCTTTAAATAGACCTGATATTTTACTTGATGTACCGGCAATGCTTTTAAGTTCTACTGGGCCTTTGGCTCTAAAGTGGAATTACGTTCCAAAAATGATTCCATGGTTTTTGAAATTTATAAAAAATTGTAGTAAGAAAAATATGATGCATACCGCTAAATATATGCATCAGATATTAGATATAGCTTTACCAGCATATGACGAATTATTTGAAGAGATTGACTTATCTGGATTGGTAGAAAATAAAGGTATCATGTATATTTGGAATGATCAAAACCTCAAAAGTAGAGAGTTAGAAATTAGTATTAGAAATGAAATAGGCGCAGAACAGCAATTGTTAAATAAAAAAGAAATTCATGACCTTGAACCAAATATTAAAAAAATTTATCATGCTGGAGTTTTTTATAAAAAAGCTAGACACACAAGAAATCCAGGAAAAATCTGGTTAAAATTATTTAATTTATTTTTATCAAAAGGTGGAAAATTTGAAAAAAGCAATGTTGAAACTATTAATTTTTCTGAAGAAAAACCAATAATAAAAACAACAGAAAATTCATTTAATTTTGATAAAATTTTAATTGCTTGTGGTGCTTTTTCAAAAAAATTAACAGATCAAATAGGTGAAAATATTCCTCTAGATACAGAAAGAGGTTATCATGTTCATTTTAAAAATTGTGGTCATTTAATTTCACGTCCTGTTGTGTTTCAAAATAGAGGTTTTGGAATGACACCTATGGAACAAGGATTAAGAGTAGTAGGGACAGTAGAATTTGGTGGTTTAAAAAGTCCAATAAGCAAAAGTAGAATAAAAAATTTAGTAGATAACGCTAAGTATATGTTAGATGGGCTGCCTGAACATGAGGATGAATGGTTAGGCTTTAGGCCAACATTGCCAGACTATTTGCCAGTTATGGGACCTTCAAAAAATTATAAGAATGTTTTTTACTCTTTTGGTCATCACCATTTAGGGTGGACATTAGGAGCAATTTCAGGGAAGATAATTGCAAAGATGATTGCTAAAGAAAACACTAATTTAGATTTAAAACCATATAGCTCTATAAGGTTTAGTTCTTAATATTATGATTGGAATTTTAGGAGGAATGGGAACGCAGGCCGGTCTTGATTTCTGTAATAAGCTCGCAGTAATAAATAGAGGTAAAACGGATCAAAAATATCCATTATTTATTTTATACAATAAATCAAATATTCCTAAAAGACCTGAAAATTTAAGAAAATATTATAATGTTCTCAATAGTTTAGTTGCTGGTTGCCGTTTGCTTCAAAAAAATAAATGTAAGTTTATTGTGATGCCATGTAACACTGCACACTATTGGCATGATGATTTGCAAAAAAAAATTAAAATCCCCTTAATAAGCATGCCAAAAGAAGTTTATTTTTATACGAAGAAAAAGTGTAAAAAAAATTCAAAAATAGGAATTCTTTGTACAGAGGCAACATTAAAAACTAGAGTTTATCACAAATATTTTGATAAAGATTATAAGCTAGTAAGTCCAAATAAAACCTTGCAAAAAAAAAGCGTTAATAAAGCAATTAAGTGTGTAAAAATGGGGAAAGTTAAAGAAGCAGAAAAGCTTTTAAGAGCTGCGGTTAATTATTTAATTAAAATTAAGTGCAAAAAAATAATACTTGGATGCACTGAATTGCCAATAGCTATCTTTGCATATAAATCTTTTAAAAAAATTAAAGAATCTAAAATTTTTATCGACCCAAATTTATTGCTCGCAAATGTTTCAATGAAAAAATATAAAAGAAAATAAACTTGAGAGTAAATACAAAAAAAACTGAAAAAAGTACTTATGCATATATTTTACTTTTATTAACTATGTTATTCTGGTCGGGAAATTTTATTGTTGGTAAGGCCGCTAGTATGTACGAAATACCACCTTTTTCACTTAATTTTTATAGATGGTTTTTTGCTTGTTTAATTTTAATCCCATTTACAATCAAAGAATTAATAAAAAAAAAAAATTATATTTTTAAAAATATTGGTTTTTTTATAATTTTAGGCGTTACAAGTATTACAATATTTAATTCTATTGTTTATTACTCTTTATACTACACCCAAGTCATAAGTGGTGTTTTAATGATATCAACAATTCCTGTATGGATTATTTTTATTTCATCATTATTAAATATTGAAAAAACAAATATTTTTCAAATTTTAGGTGTAGGCCTTTCTTTGACTGGAGTTTTATTTATAATTAGTAAAGCAGATTTGGATCTAGTAAAAAATTTAAAATTTAATAAAGGTGACTTAACAATGATAGTTGCTATGTTTTCTTGGGCAGTTTATTCGGCGCTTTTAAAGAAAAAACAATACGAGATATCTCAAATTACATTACTTCAAGTTGTAATAATGTGTGGATTGGTTTTTTTAATTCCTATTTATTTTATTGAAATGAATATGGGTTATGTAATTAAATTAGGAAAGCCATTTTATTTAACTTTATCTTATGTGGTTATTTTTCCAGGATTAGCTTCATTCTTTTTTTGGATTAAAGGTATTTCTTTAATTGGCGCTAACAGAGCGGGAGCATTTTTACATCTTATGCCAATATTTGGAGCGATAATGGCAATGGTTATATTTGATGAAAAATTTATGCTTTACCATTTTCTTGGAGCAATATTTATTGTTGCGGGTATAACTCTTTCAAATAAAAAAATATAAATGCTTAAAGTTGCAATTTTAGACGATTATCAAAATGTTTCTCATGAGTTTGTAGATCTGAAAAATTTATCTGGAAAATATGAATTTAAAATATTTAATGAACCTTTTTTTAATGAAGTTGAAGCGATAGAACAATTAGCTGAATTTGAAGCATTATTAATTATGAGAGAACGGACACCAATAACTAAAAATTTAATAGATAATCTTAATAATTTAAAATTTATAATTACAAGTGGAATGAAAAATAAAGCAATTGATTTAGAGGCAGCCAAAAAAAGAAAAATAATTGTGTCTGGAACAGAAATAAACATTAACCCAACAGCAGAATTAACCTGGGCTTTAATTCTTGGATTGGCAAGGAATATTAAACCTGAAATAGATAACATGTTTCAAGGATACTGGCAGAGCACAATAGGTTTTGAACTCAAAGGAAAAATTTTGGGTTTAGTTGGCCTTGGAAGAGTTGGTTCGCAAGTTGCAAAAATTGGTAAAGCTTTTGGAATGCAAATTATGGTATGGAGTGAAAATTTAAACTTAGATAAATGTAAAGAACTAGATGTTTTGCCATCTTCAAAAGAAGATTTATTTAAAAACTCAGATTTTATTTCCATTCACGTTCAAGGAGGCGAACGTTATAAAGAATTAATTAAGTTAAAAGATTTTGATTCTATGAAAAAAACTGCATTTGTTATTAACACGTCTAGGGGTTCAATAATTAATGAAGAAGATTTAATAATTGCTTTATCAACTAATGTGATTGCAGGCGCTGGGCTGGATGTTTATGAAAAAGAACCTTTACCCGAAAATAATAAACTAAGATTTTTACCTAACGCATTATTATTACCACATATAGGCTATGTAACAGCTGAAAACTATAGTATTTTCTATACACAAATGATTGAAAATTTAGAAGCTTGTACTAGTGGCAAACCAATAAGAGTTATAGAATAAATCTTAAGAAAAATATGTAACTAATGAAAAAAGATCTTACTGCTGAGCAAAAATTAGTTTTATTTGAAGATGGCACAGAACCTCCAGGAACCAGTATATTAAATAAAGAAAAAAGAGAGGGAAGTTATCACTGTGTTAAATGTGGAGAAAAATTATTTGACTCTAATACTAAATATGAAAGTGACTCAGGCTGGCCATCTTTTTATCAATCTCTACCAGATGTTTTTGAAACAAAAACAGATCATTTGTTAGGTTACGCAAGAACGGAGTATCATTGCAAAAAATGTGGTGGACACCACGGTCATATCTTTGAAGACGGACCGAAACCAACGGGTAAAAGATATTGTAATAACGGTATATGCTTAGTTTTTAAGGAAAAAATTTAATAATATTAGATTTACAAGAGTTTAATTTTTCATATATAATTGCAATAATTAATTTTTTTAACACCTAATAAGTTCATTTAAAAAAAATTAATAACTTTAAAGGGTATGAAAAAATTTTTAGAAATTGCATTTTTTTTTTCTTTTTTAACTAGCATTGCAAGTGCAGACATAGGCAATGCTGTATCAAAAAAAATCAGTGATTTTATTTCAAACTTAATACCAGGAGAGGGTATAACTGAAACTTCGATAGAGATAAACGATGCTGATAATGACAGTATTAATTTTTCAATTTTAGGAGTTAGAGATTTAGACAAAACCGATAATACAAATTTTTTTACTCAATTTAGTTTAAAAAATGAGGAAAAAAATAGCTCTGGCAGGTTAACTGGAAATTTAGGTTTTGGTTATAGAAGCTTGAATGAAGACCAATCATTTATGCATGGCGCTAATGCTTTTTTGGATGGAGATATATTTGAAGGGCATAAAAGGTTAGGATTGGGTTGGGAAAGCAAATCGTCTTTAGTAGATCTATCTACAAACTATTATCAAAAACTAACAAGTATGAAAGTAGTAGACGGTACTGAGGAAAAAATCTTAAGTGGCTGGGATTATAATTTAACAACGCAAGTTCCGTATCATCCTTGGGTAAATCTAAATCTGCAAGGTTATAATTGGTATGCTGAAAAAGCATCAGTAGATTCAAAAGGAATGGTCTATACCTCTGAATTTAATATTAGCCCAGTGACTCAATTTAACTTTTCTTTGGATAATTCAGGCAATGAGGGTGTTGAAGATATTTTTAAAGCTGAGATATTATTTACTTATCCTCCTAGAGAAAACATTAGAACAATGCAAGATGGTAAATCTGATGTTGCTTTTGAAAAAGAAAATATGCAAGCTAAGTTAACAGAGAAAGTAAGAAGAAATAACAATTTAGCAGTTGAAATTCAGGGAGCAGTTATTGTAACGAGTAAATAATTATGAAAAAAATAAAAACATTTTTAATTACAGTTTTATTTACATTTATTTTTTATGGAAATGCAGTTGCAGCTACTGGTGCAGCAACAGAATATAAAGTAACTATATACAAGATAGAATTGTGCGATAGTAGCAGTACAGCTTCCGCATGCAATAATGCTGTTACTATTTTTGATGGAGACTCTGGCGCTATTGATATTGCTAGCACAACTGCTGGAGCAGCTGCTGCAAGTTTAGGAAATGCATCTGCTGCATCATTTGGAACATCCTACACTTATTTGCGGATAACAATGGGTAGAGCGTTTACAGTTAAAGGATCTGCAGCTGATGGTAGTGGGACTACTTGCTATACCAAAAGTGGCGAAGCAGGAGCAGCAGGAACACTTGCTAAAGGGACAACAACTGCTGGCAGTGTAGCATCAACAACTTTGTACGCAGCTATGGTTGGAACTAGCGTTGGTGATAATTTAACTGGCCTTTCTTCTTTAACAGATACTACAGGTGTGGCAGGAACAATTGCATCTGATGATGAATACTTTCAGTATAGACAAGAATTGGCAAGCACTTTCACGATGACTCCAGGAAATATACCAAGTATAACTGTTGCATTTGGTACTAGTGCAGCTGTAGGAGCTATTGATGATATGGGTGCTAAATGTGAGACCGTTGGTGCTGCTAAGGGATTATATGCAGCAGAACCTGACGTAACAGTTACAATAAAATAATTATTTTAATAAATTTAAAAGATCGTCGTTTTTTTCTAAACTTCTTAACTCTTCAAAACCACCAACATGATGATCATCAAAGAAAATTTGTGGAATTGTTCTTTTGCCATTAGCTTTTTTAATCATTTCATCCATTGCACCATCTACTGTTGCAATATTTATTTCTTTATAAGCAACGTTGTTTCTAGTTAATAATCTTTTTGCTGCATCACAAAAATTACAAAGTGGACCTGTATAAATAGTTACGTTTTTCACAATCTATAAATAATCATTCTTTTTAATTTTACTAGATATTTTTTTTCTGGAGTATTCAAACTTTTTTCTATGTTTTATACTTTTTTGATTAACTCTTTTTCTCCACAATCTGAATGAAACTGGTTTTACTGATCTTCGCATAATCTTAATAACTTCAGATTCTGTCTTTCCAGTTTTTTTTTCAATTTCTTTAAATGTGATCCGGTTAGTCCAAGCTGCCCAAATGACCCATTTTGGAGATTCAGCGTTTGGCTCTGGATTTTTTACTTTAGTTGGAGGTATGACCTTTTTCATGAATCTCTTATATTTAAAAAAAATGGTTAATGCATTTCTTTTTGACCTATGGTATCATGTATTCTAGATAGTCCTATCTTGCCATCTTTAGCTCTCGGTTTTATAGGACTATCCAAATAATCTAAAAATGCTTCCGTTAAATTATTTTCTTTTTTTACAGATAATTTTATTTTTATTTATTACACCGGGAACACCAAGAATTGTGATTATTTCATATTCAATGAATTATGGTGTTCAAAAATGTGTATGGACAGCATTAGGCGATATAACTGCAAATTTTATTCAAGCGACTTTAGTTATTTTTGTTTTAGGATCTTTTTTTTCAGATAATCCTAGTTTCTTAAATACATTTAAATGGATTGGAATAATCTACTTATTATATCTTGCGTACGATATTTACAATTCAAGACCAAAAGATATAAATTCAAAAAATTTTATACAAAAAAGTTTTTTTTCTTTTTTTAAAGATGGATTTTTAGTTGCAGGTACTAGCCCTAAGGCCTGGATGTTTTTTCCATTAATTTTTCCACAATTTATTGATTTTAATGAAAATTATATTGCACAATTCTTTATTTTGATAACGACATATGTTGTTTTAGATTTTTTATCTCTTATGGGTTATGCAATGCTTGCAAATAAATTAATTGTTTGGATAAAAGCAAATCCAAAAACAATTAATACAATTTCGGCGTGTGCATTAATAGTGATAGCAATTATTATTGCGTTTATTCATAAGTATTAAGCATTTGTTGGACTTAACTTACGGTAATTAGCTGTGTATTAGATTAGTTGTTTTTTTTATCATTTAGAGGTTAAATTGTATTTTTAAAAATTAACATGAAAGGACAATAAATGAATAAAATATGTAAATATTTACTAACATTTGTTTCTGCCATTGTACTTACTATTGTTTCTACGGCAATTTCAAATGCGAAAGTTGTTGGAGATAAAATAATTTTAGGTGCCGCAGTTTCTTTAACCGGAAAGTATTCATCTAACGGAGTTCATACACAAAATGGTTATAATTTAGCCGTTGAAAGAATTAATAGTATGGGTGGAGTGAAAGTTGGTGGAAAAAGCTATAAGTTTGAAATCATCTATTATGACGATGAGTCTAATTCAGGAAGAGCTGCTCAACTTGCAGAAAGATTAATTAAACAAGACGGTGTTCAATTTATGCTTGGACCATACAGCTCAGGCTTAACAAAAGCAATGGCACCAGTTACAGAAAAATATGGAATACCAATGGTTGAAGCAAACGGTGCATCTAGATCGTTATTCACTAAAGGTTATAAATATTTATTTGCAGTGCTTGCACCAGCAAATTTATATCTTGATGTAGCTATTACAACTGCAGTTGAATTAAATGGCGGAAAGCCGGTTAAGATTGCGATGGCATTTGAACAAGATGCTTTCTCACAAGATGTGAGATTGGGAATTGTTGATGCAGCAAAAAGAACAGGTTCTACAATCATAATCGATGATAAACTGCCAAAAGAACTAAATGATATGGCTGCTACTTTATCTAAAGTAAAAGCTACTAACCCAGATGTGCTAGTTGTATCAGGTCACACAAAAGGTGCATTAACTGCAATCAGACAAATATCTGAAATGAAAGTTGATGTTCCAATGTTAGCTATGACTCACTGTGATGCTGCTAAGTTATCTAAGCAACATGGTAAAGCTGCTGAGTTTGCATTATGTGCATCTCAATGGCACAAGTCACTATCATACAAAGATAAGTATTTTGGTGGTGGAATGAAATATGCTGCAGATTTTAACAGCATGTTTGGATATGAGCCTCCTTATCAAGCCGCAGAATCTTCTGCTGCTTTATTAGTTTATAAAGATGCGTTCGAAAGAGCGAATTCTTTTGATACTAAAAAAGTAAGAGATGCATTAGCTGCTACTGATATGCAAACTTTTTATGGAAACATAAAATTTGCTGAAGGCGGTCAAAACGTTTCTAAACCAATGGTTCTTTTCCAGGTAATCTGTGATGATGGTGGAAAGTGTGAAAACAAAGTTGTAGCTCCACTTAAATGGGCTTCAGCTGAGTTAGTTCACCCGATTCCTTCTTGGTCTAAAAGATAATACCTAATATGTAAAATACCCCCTAATAAAATAGGGGGTATTTTTTTATAAATATTTAAAAAAATTTAATGGATTTTCTAATTTTCCAAGCTCCAATGTTGATGGTTCAGGCTTCAATGGATGGCATACTATTGGGTATTTTATTTGCATTAATTGCTTATGGAATGGCGTTGCAATGGGGAGTGATGAATATAATCAACATTGCTCAAGGAGAATTAGTAATAATGGGAGGATACATAGCTTACTTTATGTATCTATCAGGAATTCACCCAGCTTTTGGAGTAATTGTTTCACCAATCATTATGTATTTTGTTGGTTGGGGAATGTACAAGCTAGTGATTAATAAAGTAGTAGATAGGGACTTATTTATCTCTATTTTAGCAACTTTTGGTATCAGTATTTTGGCACAGCAACTTATGAATTTTGCGTTTGGTGCAGATGTAGTTGTTGCTCAATCAAACTTTGGAACCACAATGTTATTTGATAACATGGTTACATTGCCTAATGCTAAAATATTTTCAGGTGCAGTATGTATAATATCTGCAATTATTCTTGTTATCTACATGAAGAAATCAAAATTAGGCAGAGCTATTAGAGCTACAGCTCAGAATGCAAGAGCAGCAAAGATTTTAGGTGTTGATACGGAAAAAGTTTATGCAGCTACATTTGGCCTTAATGCAGCATTATGTGGAATAGCCGGATCATGTATTGCAATTACATTTACTCTTCACCCATACACAGGATTGCCTTACACCGTTAGATCTTTCATGATTGTAATTATCGCAGGTCTTGGAAATTTACCAGCTGTTGCAATATCAGGAATGGGCCTAGGGATATTTGAAGAATGGGCAGATTATTTACTGGGCACAGAGTTTAGAATTGCCGCAGTATTTTCGTTACTTGTTTTAATTCTTGTCTACAGAAGATTTAAATTATCAAAAAAAAGGGAATACTTAAAATAATGAATAAAAATACTTTACTGTATGCTGGTTTATTAATTTTTGGATTGGTTGGAGCGCTTGTATTTCCTGCTTATAAACTTCAATTATCATTTCTTTATATCTTGATTGTATTAGCCATGACCTGGGATGTTCAGGGTGGTCAGATGGGCTATAACACATTTGGAAACATTTTATTTTTTGGAATTGGAATGTATGTTGCTTCAAGTACTCAAATTGCAATGTTCTTTTCACTTGCTGAGTGGACGGATGCAGGAGGTGAAAAAACTTTTGTTCACACAATTCCTCAGTTCTTTCAAGGTTTTGCTTTTGGTATATTGTTATCTGGAATTATTCCAATGCTTGTAGCTGGAATAATTGGATATGGAATTTTAGGATTAAGAGGTCATTACTTTGCAATTTGTACATTGGCCCTAGGAATCGCTGCTGGTGAAATTGCTAGTGGAATAGAAATTATTGGAGCAGGGCAGGGAATGACAGTTCCTGTTTGGCCAAAAGGGTTTGGATCAAATGAATCATCATCACAATTTCTTTATTATTTAAGCTTTGCTCTAGCGGTTGTTACTTTTATTTTTTTAAAGTGGGCATATAGCACAAGATTTGGATTAGTTTTAAATGCCATAAGAGATAATGAAGATAAAGCTGAGGCAATGGGCATTCATACCATGAGATATAAAATTATTGGTTGGATGGTGTCAGCATTCTTTGTTGGACTTGCTGGTGGATTAATGGGTCACATAAATGGTTACATTGAACCAACAGAGATTGCATTTGCTGGACCAACTTTTGGTGTGTTTATGGTTTTAATGGCAATCCTTGGAGGTAAAGGAACTTTGTGGGGACCACTTGTTGGAGCAACAGTATTTCATTTATTTAAAGAGGGTTTTTGGACTTATTTTTTAGGCTGGCAGTATGTAGCTCTTGGAGTTTTAATTGTAGTGATTGTAGTTTATTTTCCAGAAGGAATAATGGGATGGTTAAGAGAAAATTATCCTGAAAAATTTGGAGAAGTAATTGACGAAGCTGATCGAAAGGCACAGGTAGAATTAAACTAATGGCCATATTAGATGTAATCAGTGTTAGTAAATCTTTTGGAGGCGTTAAAGCTAACGTTGATATTTCAATGTCAGTTGAACAAGGTTCAATTGTTGGATTAATTGGTCCCAATGGATCAGGAAAAACAACTTTATTTAATTCTATTGTTGGAACTTACCCAATAGACAAAGGGTCAATTAAATTTAATGGTATAGAAGTTTCTGAACTACCAGTTCCCGTTGTTGCAAAACTTGGTTTGCTTAGAACATTTCAACAAACAAGAATTTATGGAAAATTAAATTGTATTCAAAACATGTTGATTAGTCACAAACCAGAAAACGATGGAGTACTAACTGTATTTCAAAAAATACCAGAAGAATTAACAGAAAAAGCAGAAACATTATTAAAGTTTGTGGGACTTCATCAAAAAAGAAAATTGAGAGCAGGCGATTTATCTTTTGGTCAACAAAAGTTGTTAGAGCTTGCAATGGCACTGATGAATGAACCTAAAATGCTATTATTAGATGAACCAACGGCCGGAATTAACCCAACATTGATAAACGGAATTATTGATCGTTTAATTAAAGTTAATAAAGAATATGGAATTACTCTTTTAGTTATAGAGCACAACATGAAAGTAATTATGAATTTAGCACAAAAAGTATTCTGTTTGGCACATGGTCAGATGTTAGCAAACGGAACACCTGAAGAAATTAAAAGTGATAAGCGTGTATTAGACGCTTATTTGGGAGCGCAATAATGTCAAATCAATATGAAGTTTTAGGCAAAGCACCAAGTCCAGAAGAGTTAAAAAAATTATCTACTAATGATAATCACGTAACTATAAAAAAACTTTCTGCTGGATATGGTAAAATGGAAATACTTCATGATTTTGATTTATTTGTTAGTAAAGCTCAGTCGTTATGTTTAATAGGCCCAAACGGTGCAGGAAAATCTACCATACTTCATTCTATTTATGGTTTTACAAATATTTTTTCAGGACAAATTGAGATTGAAGGAAAAGAAATTACAAATTTAAGTCCAGCAGAAAAATTAAAGTCATGTGGAATTGCATATATCATGCAAGATAACTCTGTTTTTCCTGATATGACCGTTGAAGAAAATTTATTAATGGGCGGTTATACAAAAGAAAACATAGATGAATCTTATCAAGAGGCCGAAAGAATTTTTGAAAAATATGAAAGACTAAGAAATAGAAGAAATCAGCCTGCAAAAGTTTTATCAGGAGGGGAGCGAAGATTATTGGAAATTTCTAGAGCATTAGTTATGAAACCATCAGTTCTATTGGTAGATGAACCATCCATTGGTTTAGAACCGAGATACATTGATATGGTTTTTGAAATTTTAAGAGATCTTCAACAAACAGAAAAGAAAACAATCATTCTAGTAGAACAAAATGCTAAAAAAGGATTAGAATTTGCAGATATAGGGTATGTTTTGGTATCAGGACAAACCGCAATAGCCGGTAAAGGAAATGATTTATTAAAAAACCCAGATGTTGGTAGATTATTTCTTGGTGGCTAATGATTAATGATTAATTCAAAACATTTTTTTCAAGGGTTTAGTTGTATCAAAAGGATGGACAGTCCTGCAATTGCACTTGGTTGTTGTTTTATAGCAATTGGAGCTTTGTTAAAAAATCTTGGTTTTAGTATTCAAGAAAGTATTTTTTCTACTTTATTAACTTATGCCTTACCTGGTTCATTGGTTATGGCAGAGTCGTTGTTAGTTGGTGCTTCATTAATAAATATTTTTTTAGCAGTTTGGTTGGTTAATGCTCGTCTTTATCCAATGACTGTTTCTTTAATGCCTTTGCTAATGCACAAAAGTCAACCAAGGTGGAAGTATTATTTATCTTGTCACTTCATTGCAGTTTCAGCATGGTTAATAATGAAAGATAATCATAAGAAGATTGAAAAAGAAAACAGAATAGATTTTTGGATTGGAATTGGGACAGCTACTTGGTCTGTTGCAATTATTGGAACCATTATTGGTTTTATAGTTTCTGATTATTTAAACAAAGATATGATGATCGGACTTGCTATTGTAAATCCAGTTTATTTTGCCTGCATGATGGTTGGGGCAATGAAAACAATTCAAGTTACTTTATCAGTGATTTTAGGAGTTATTCTAGGTCCACTGTTTTTCTTTATATCGCCAGAATGGTCGATTTTATTTGGTGGATTTATAGCGGGAACTATCGCTTTTTTTGTAGGAGAATTAAATGACAAGTAACATCGTAATAGTAATCTTGGTCACTTCATTTGCAACATATTTATCTAGATTTTTAGGAGTGGTTAGTTCAGAAAAAATAAAAGAAACTTCTAAATGGTTTAGATGGTTTAACTGTCTTGCTTATTCAACTTTAGCTGCATTAATTGCAAGAGTGATTATATTTCCCGAAGGTAGTTTATCAGAAATCGATTATTTTATTAGATTTATAGTGATATTTGTTTCATTATTAATTTTTTATTTAACAAAAAAAAATCTAGTATATCCAACTGTTTTTTCTGTTATTCTACTGTCAATTTTAAGTAGTTTAAATTAGATGAAAAATATATTGTTCATAATAATATTATCTTGTTTCTTTTCTAGTGCCCAAGCAGGGTGTGATGATGCACTAGGAGATTCAGTGGATTATACAAATTGTCAATTTTCTGATGCTCAAGATTTAAAAGGAAGTTATTTACCGAATTCTAATTTATCATTTGCTGGTTTTATTAAAGTTAATTTTGATAAAAGCATAATGATGAATTCAATTTTAGCTTTTGGGAATTTTCCAGAATCATCTTTTGTTAGAGCAAATTTGTATGAATCAAATTTACAAGGTGGAAATTTTGAAAAATCTGATTTTTCAAGCTCTAACTTAACTAGAGTGAATTTTACAGGAGCCTCTTTGATTGAGGCTAATTTTAAAAATAGCAATTTATTTGAGGCTAATTTTACAAGCGCGAATATTCTTAACGCCCAGTTTGAGGGAGCTAATTTAAATAATGCAATTTGGACAGATGGAAAAAAATGTGGCATAGATTCTATCAGCACATGCAAAAAGTAATTCAAAGCACAATAATATGCTTATTAAAAAAATTTAAACTAACATTAATAAAGATTAAAATTTCTTATGCAAAAAATTGAGGGTTTTGAGATTTCTGAACACGAAAAATCAAAAAGAATAATTAATATTAAAATTGAAGATGGAATTTTGGAAAAATTAATGTTTCCTTTTAATAAATTTGATCTCACAGCACTTGAGTATAAGCCCTTTACGCGTTTTACTATTGCAAAAAGTTTAGATGACTTAACGTCTAATAAAATTAGTAAATTAATGCATGGTATACTTATAGATAGAAATACAGGATGTTTTATTATTGAACCAAAAAGAATAAATTCAAAAATTAATGATATATTCTTAGTTAAGTTGTCCACAGCAGTTTCGCATTTAATAGGTACACCAAATCATGACTCTATGGCAGATAAATACTACGCAAGATTTCATGTAAGGCATAAAGATGAAAGCGATTCTTATCTAAGAAAAGCTTATACCAATATGGATCTTCATACAGACGGAACATATGTTAAAGAAAAAACAGATTGGTTATTAATGACAAAAATCGAAGAAAAAAATGCAGACGGTGGAGAGACAGCAATGCTGCACCTTGATGACTGGGAACACTGTGAAGATTTATTTAATGATTCTGTGGGCAAACAAGATTTTATTTGGGGATCACCAAAAAGTAAAAATACCGGATATAAAGTAGAACACCCAATTTTTACGAAAGATAAAGAAGGCAAAGCACAAATATCTTACATAGATCAATTTCCTGAACCAAAAAATATGGAACAAGGAAACTTTTTACAAAAATTATCTGACGCTTTAGAAGAAAGTAAAAATAAGATAATTACAAAATTGCCTGTAGGCTCAATCATTGTTGCGAATAATTATTTTTGGCTCCACGGAAGAAAACCATTTAAAAAAAATAAAGATTTAAGTAGGCAGTTATTAAGAATTAGAGGATCATTTTTTAATTAATACTGATATATTATTCATTATGAAATTAGGTTTTATAGGGACAGGACAAATAGCAAAAGCTACAATTTTAGGCATTTTAGGGTCAAATTTAAAAATAAATAAAATTTATATTTCACAAAGAAGCGAAAAAATATCAAAACAATTAAGTAAAAAAAGCAAAAAGGTTATTATTTTAAAAGACAATCAAGAAATCGTTAATAATTCAAACTGGGTTTTTTTATCTATTACACCAGAGGTAGGTAATAAAATATTAAAAAGTCTAAAATTTAAATCTTCGCAAACTATAATTAATTTCATTTCTACAATTGATACTTCCCAACTTAAAAAATATATAAAAGTTAAAGCAAAAATTGTTAGAGCCTTACCATTACCACCTATTGCATTAAGAAAAGGTCCAGTCCCAATTTACCCGGCAAATAAAAAAGCAAAATTTTTTTTTAATCACCTAGGTACGGCAGTTGAAGTATCTAATGAAAAATTATTTACCAATTTTTGGTGTATGACAGCAATGATGGCGCCATTTTATGAAAATTTATTCACTCTTTCAGATTGGTTATCAAAAAAAGGATTAAATAAAATTGATGCACAAAAATATATTACATCATTATTCTTCGCTATGGCGGAAGATGCTGTTGTAAATTCAAGCAAAGACTTGAGAATATTAATTAAAAACTCACAAACACCAGGAGGTTTGAATGAACAGGCCTTGAAACAGTTAAAAAGATTTGGGTTTTACAAATTATTAAATAACGCAGCAGACAATATTCATAAGAGATTAAACAAAGTATAATTTCCTATGCAGCTAGATTCAAATATTCTGCAAATTGACAATCTTTCAAAATATTTTGGAGGTTTGGCAGCAGTATCTGATTGTTCGTTAAAAATTAAAAAAGGATCTATCACTGGAATTATTGGACCTAATGGATCTGGAAAAACAACATTATTTAATTTAATTGCAGGTAATTTAAAAACTTCCAAAGGAACTGTTTTATTTAATAATGAAGACATTACCGATGTTCCTTCTTATGAATTATTTTCAAAAGGTTTGCTTAGAACTTTTCAAATTGCTCATGAGTTTACAAATTTAACAGTACTTGAAAACTTAATGATGGTTCCTGGTAATCAATCAGGAGAAAGTCTTGTAAATGCTTTACTTAAACCATCTTTAATTAAAAAAGAAGAAGAACTATTAAAACAAAAAGCTTTTGAGGTAATAGAATTTTTAAATCTTAAACATCTTGCAAATGAACTAGCTGGAAACTTGTCTGGGGGACAAAAAAAATTACTTGAACTTGGAAGAACGATGATGGTTGATGCAAAATTAGTTTTATTAGATGAAGTTGGCGCCGGTGTGAATCGAACTTTATTAAAAGATATAGGAACTGCAATTTTAAGGTTAAATAAAGAACAAGGTTATACCTTTTGTATGATTGAGCATGATATGGATTTTATAAGTAGGCTGTGTGATCCAGTTATTGTAATGGCAGAAGGTACAGTTTTATTTGAAGGAACATCGGATGAAGTTAAAAAAGATGAAAAAGTTATTGAAAGTTATCTAGGTCGCGGTCCAAAGGTAAAAGAGGAAAATATTTAATGGCTTTTTTTGAAGGAA
>Ga0315339_1000648_pt1 | contig 39921 bp, 36 predicted proteins | sample ASW17metaG_FD_204514 | JGI IMG/M metagenome (GOLD analysis project Ga0315339, IMG submission 204514) | Ammonia-oxidizing marine archaeal communities from Pacific Ocean, United States - ASW #17 | ecosystem: Environmental > Aquatic > Marine > Oceanic | place: USA: California | collected 2016-12-05 | reverse complement strand
ACAAATTAAATATTCCTTTCAATTACACTGAAAGTCGAGGTGCGGGATTTATTATGAGTAAAGACCTGAAAATGCTCAGAGATGGATTCTTCGAATTCTTAAAAAGGTTTAACTTTATAAAAGGGAAGAAAAGGAAATTACGCAAGCAGCCAGCTAGAATCAGTAATCGAGCTCAAGAAACGTTTCTCCAAACCACCCACTTGGCTCCCGCTACCGGTTTGTTGAGATTGAAGGTAAAAGTGAGGGATACAATAAAGAAGGGGCAGATTATTGGACACGTGTATCCTCTTGATGGGGCACCGGTAAAAAGTATTAAGGCAGAAAATTCGGGAAAGGTTGCCGTCCTCAACCTCAAAGGGACGACGCTAAAAGGTGGGCCGACGGTGACGATAGCGCCGATAAAGGGAAAAATTTGAACGCGAGTGTAAAATACGTAGAAGCAATAATGGGATAAAGTAATCCGTTATGTCGCTTCACAATTAAAGCTTTAATTGGATCGAGCGCTCGCAATCAATTCTGAAAAACGTGCGGAATACCGCGAACGCTAATGCGGTAAAGCACTCGAACATCTTCCGGTCGAGGGAGTTCTTTCACTGGCGTAGCGGTGTGCATCGTTGAGGTTGTATCCCATAATGTGATGTCATTTTTACGATACTTATGTTCGGTCACATATCGATCTTGAAAGACGTAATCCCCGAGCCCGAGGAGCAATTTTCTAGCTTCATCGACAGGCATACCAATGATCCCTCTGCTCGTGCCGGCAATAGAGTAAAGCGTCTTTCTTCCCGTTACAGGGTGTTTCTTAACAAGTGGATGTACAATTTGAGGGATGTTGTTTAATTGCTCTTCGTTTAGCGTTGGTGGACTTATATCACCTGGACGCGCGGCGATACCTCTACCCCAAAGATGTTCTACCTCGAGAGAATCAATCTCTGTTTGTGTTTCCTCGGGCAGGGCATTGTATGCACCCATTAAATCGCAAAAAAGCGTTTCACCACCTACTTCCGGAGCCTCAATGGAATAGAGCATTGTCGAAGTAGCTGGTGCGGCATCATAAGATTGGTCGGTATGCCACTGGGCAGCGCCATTGCGAGGTTTATTTTCAACGGCACCGGCGTAACTTTTTTGAAATGTATTAGTGATCGTTAATATATCTGGAAAATCTGACATTCGCTCCTGATTGATAATATGGCGTATCGGGCTGCCACATCGTTTACCGAATGCTAAATATTCCGCCTTGGTAAGCTTCTGATCGCGAATGACGACTAAACGGTTTTCGTATAAAACGGATAAGAGTTTTTTAAATTCCTCGTCGCTGAATTCATCTGAGGTCACGTCAATATCCGTGACTTCGACGCCAAAACTGCCCGGTAGGGGATTAACATTAAACGCATGCATTCGCTTACTATGTACATGTAAAGGGAAGTGATAGGCTTTGCAAGCTTATCAAAGCAGTTTCCCTCTACATAATATCAATTTTTGTATATATAAAAAAACGCGGTGAGATCACCGCGTTTAAGCTAAAGATATGATTGAAAACGTTGAGTTTAACCAACTAGTTGATGGCTTGGCTTTAGCAACTTATTTACGGTGATTATTAAATCGGGAAGAGAAAATGGCTTGGTAAAAATATGATCTGCACCTAAGTTGAAAGCTGTATTAAGGTATTCGTCTGCGTTGCCGCGGCCGCTACCACTGACCGCGATAATTTTGCATGTCGGATAATTCTTTTTAGCGTGCATGATAATCTCGATCGCATCAGACAGCTCTATAATAATATCGATTATAATTAAATCGGGTGTTTCTTTTTGCAGTATATTAATTGCTTTCAACCCATTCGAAGTTGTGAGCACTTTATACTCTTCCTCAACAAGAACATGATTAAGGATGGCTCTGAAAGTATCATCGCCTTTAATAAAGAGAATACTATTTGAGTTTGCGCTTACCATAGGGTCTCTCAGAAGAAACCCAACCTAAAGTGCAGTGATTTTTGTCATGTAAACAGTAATCGGCCCTGAATTTATTGGCAGAGTGGCATTTCTTTTAAAAGAAATGTACTGATAATATAGGCGACCAAAAGCGAATAGCTTTTAATCGGTAAGCGCAATAATTAGGGCGATTAACTCGGATTTGACTAATATCAGCTAATTTCGGGAACCAGGTGACGTCGATCCGCTGGTAAACGGTAGGACATTCCTTTAAAGAAATTGACTATGACGGTCTTTTCTTTGGCCCGTTTTTGGATCTGATATTTAAGCGCTTTCGGCTTTAATCCGAGATACAAAACCTTGCGCGCCTTGGGATCCATGTTTTCAGAAGCACCATGTAAAAGAGAATTAATAAAAAAAGTAATCTGTCCGGCTTTGGCTAAAACTATTGTCGGGTCACCAAAAGTGTAATCAGGCAGATCAGCTCTCCACGATCCTTCAGTGTCAATCATTTCCGGGTGTTCATCGTAATACTTGCCAATCGAGATGTGGCTTCCCGGCCAGAATTTTAAGGGTGCGCGGTCCGCATTGACATCGGTCAAATAGATCATCGAACTTATCCCGATACGTCGCGGTCGAGCAATAATTTCGGAATAGCGATACTTCCCATCAACATGCTCGCTGGAAACTTTTTTAGAAATGCGAATAGGATAGGTTTTGCTCATCGCGAAACCGTTAAATGTTATTTCATCCGTGTATAATAATTGTTGAGCGGCTCCTTCAAAAAAAGGATGCTGGTAAATATTCAGAAGTGAGGGATTATAGTATTCATGTAATTTACCCCCCTTGGAAATGATATCCCGCGAGACCCTGGTGGCATCATAGTCATCTTTTTTACTCTCTTCATAAGGCAACATTTCATCCATTACTTTTGCTGCGGCTTCAATCTCCTCTGTTGTAAAAGGGCCGTCGACTGTGACAGCACCATCCGTATCAAATCGATTAACCTGATTTTCACTTATAATATTCGGCGCAATCATGATCTGGGTTTCTCTAAAATTATAGTAATTTTATTCTAAGAGTAGAGATCGTTAACTGAAAAATAATAAGTTATTTTCATGCGTTCTAGCAATAGGAAATATACAATTGATATATATTAGGTTCATATAATCGCTGTATTGGATTCAGCTTGACTCAGGATCAACACGTGCATCTATGATTTTAGGTTCTGATCATTATTAGGGTAATGTAAATAAATATAAATATGCGTGTAGGTATAGTTTCCCTCATCCATGAATCCAATACATTCATTAGTCTGAAGACTAATTTGGATATGTTCAAATCGAGTTACCTTCTAAATGGAGAGGAACTCACCCATCTCTTTACCGGTGGTCATCACGAGATCAGTGGCTTCTTTCAGAGTCTCGAAGAAAGCAATGTTGAAGCAGTCCCGATTTTTTATGCCTCAACTGCACCGTCAGGAACGATCACTCGCGAGACTTGTGATAAACTAATGGAAATGATGTCTACCCGTATAGAAGAAGCTGGTAGACTTGATGGCATGCTCGTTGCGCCACATGGCGCGAATGCTGGTGAGGGAGCAGAGTATCGCGATCTCGACGGTCATTGGCTTTCTTGGTTACGCGAGACAGTAGGCACCGACTTTCCGATAATCTGTACCATTGATCCACATGCCAACCTTTCACCAAGAATGGTTAATGCATGTAATGCGACAATTGCTTATCGAAGCACTCCACACCTCGATCAAAAGGAACGTGGAATCGAAGCAGCGCAGCTTATGGTCAAGATGCTTCGCGATGAAATCAAACCGACGCAAGCAGCGTCATTTGTTCCCCTTGCGATGAATATTGAAGCTCAGCGTACCCTCGAGCCGCCCTGCCTGCCGCTGTATGAGTTGGCTGATCAGCTGCTTACACAACCTGGCGTTTTATCGAACAGTGTTGTCCAAGGGTTTCCCTACGCCGATGTCGAGGAAATGGGGGTAGCTTTTATTACCGTCACTGATAACAATCCTGAATTGGCTCAGCAACAATCGGATAAACTTGCCGATTACCTTGTCGCTCATCGGAAAGAATTCTCGGGTCAACTGATCAGCGTTGAAGATGCAGTTAGCCAGGCGCTGACAAAGGAAGGCCCGGTGTGCCTTCTCGATATGGGAGACAATGCAGGGGGTGGTTCAGCAGGAGATGGAACCGTGATTGCCCATGAATTACTTCGTCGCGGTGATGTGAATGCCTTTCTCTGCCTCTATGATCCAGATTCGGTGAGTGCTGCCACTAATGCGGGAGTGGGTAAGCGCTTAAAATTACGCATGGGGGGTAAAGTCGATAATCTACATGGTTCGCCGATAGAAGCGGTAGTTACAGTAATCAGCTTGCACGAGGGAAAGTTTCAGGAAACGGAAGTTCGCCATGGGGGACATACACATTTTGATATGGGTCCAACAGTGATTGTTAAGACTGAATCAGGGCTAACCGTCAGCTTGACGACCCTACGCATTGTACCCGTAAGCCTAGGAGTAATAACGAGTTGCGATCTGGATCCAGCTAATTTCCACATTATTATCGCCAAGGGTGTGCATTCGCCGGTGCCTGCCTATGCACCGGTGTGTAAAAGTATGATTCGTGTTAATACCCCGGGCACCACGACCGCAGATATAAGAACTTTCAATTATCACCACCGGCGCAAACCCTTGTATCCCTTTGAGGAGATAGAATAGGTCAAAAGGGAGGGACACAGAAGAAGTTAGCTCTTCTTTAGGTAGATACCGGGCGTGCGGTTTATTTCTGTAGCGGTACAACCAGTTGGATCATCAACAGCTAAAAGCTTCAATGGGTCACCGATATTCCCCTCCCACCATTGTGAAATCTTCGACTTGTAGGATTTGGCATAGGCTTCTTTAATCGAGGGTGGATATAAAGCATAATTGAAAAGAAACCATCCAAGGAGGAGAGGGCGATGTTTAGGTGTATTATTAGCATTAGCTGAGTGAAGTAGCCGTGCATCTCCCATAACAATCGATCCTTCTTTGGTCGGTACATTTACTGCATCGGGAACATCTTCAAAAACAGGGTGAGCAGGTGGGAGATTTCCAATTTTTGTATCATGCGCGATGGGTATTTTATCATGAAGTACGTTTCGCCTCAAATGACTCCTCGGGATGACGCGAAAGCAGCCATTCTCGATCGTGGTTTCTTCAAGGTAGTAGGAAAGAAACACCTGCATTGGTCGTGGTTCACTGCTGACGGGTTCGTCCCACCATAGCCAGTCCTGATGCCAATATAAGCGAGGACTGAATGGGGGCTTATTGATAAGAAATAAGTTTCCTATCCAACGCACATCGTCGAATCCCATTACCGATAAGAGGTCTAAAGTCGGCTGCCAGGCAAGTAAACGGGCAAAAGAGGGATCGCGAAAGGGACAGTCAATGATCAGTCCACCAAAGTTTTTATTAGATTTCGTATATTCATCTTCTTCTTCGATAATGCGCGCTGTCGCTAATTTTAAATCAGAGAGTATAGGCTCATCAAGGATTCCGTCGATGAGGCAGTAGCCCTCTTCGGTAAGTTGATTTCTTTTTTTTTGTGCTTCGTTTTGAGCGATCATGGCTTTTAGTCAAAAGGTCATAGGGTAAAAGCGATTAAGAGAATATGCGTATATGCGGAAAGATACCGGATACAAGTTAATCTTATAGCTATTCACCATTGAGGATGCAGGGTTTTGCCCTTGGTACGCTTATCCTCATTGTCGCATTCACACTTATACGCATAACCCCATTATCCCCTATATTCGGTCCGCAGTTCACGTCGCATGATTTTATTAGAAGCTGTTCTAGGAAGAGCATCGGTTAATACAATATCATAAATGCGAAAAAGGGGGTTGAGGTTATTTTTTATTGTATTCTGCATTTGCCGTTTTAATGACTCCTTTTCTAATGAAACAGCTTGCTCGAGAACGGTAAAGATGACGAGCCATTCCGGACCACCCTCTGGAGGGGAGACAGAAATCGCTGCCGTCTCACTTACTCCCTCTACCTGGTTGAGGGCACGTTCTATTTCCGCGGAGCTTATTTTTATGCCACCCAGGTTCATCGTGTCGTCGACGCGACCGTGCGCCCGAAAATATCCACCTCCAAGGCGCTCCATTTGGTCTCCATGGCGCCGTAAGGCGATTCCGGATTTATCTCTGGGTGTTCCACCGAAATAGACTTCCTTATGATCGCGGTTCAAAAGATCTTGTGATAATCCTATAGATGGCGGGATTAAGAATAATTCTCCATTATCCACTTCACATGCATTCTCATCGAGAATGACAACATCAAGACCTAGTGCTAACGTAGAAAACGTGGCAGGAGATGATGGTTGCACTAGGGTTCCAGTAATGTATCCGCCTCCGATCTCTGTTCCCCCGCAATATTCAATAACGGGTTTATAACCGGCAAGTGACATTAAATAGAGCATATCACTTACGTTTGAACTTTCTCCAGTTGAGCTGAAGGCTTTAATTTTGCACCAATCGAGTCCGCTTAGGCAGTTGGTGTTTTTCCAAGCTTTTACAATGCTCGGGACCAACCCAAGCATTGTAATTTCCGCATTTTGAACAAACTCTCCGAATCCCTTTCCGGTTGGAACACCATAATACAAACCCATGGACGCTTTATTGATCAAACTCGCATAGATCAGCCACGGTCCCATCATCCATCCTAGGTTAGTGGGCCATGCAATTCTGTCACCTTCATGAATATCCTGGTGAAGATAAGCATCAGCTGCGCTCTTTATAGGTGTAGTCTGTGTCCATGGAATCGCTTTTGGCTCTCCCGTTGTTCCCGATGAATAAAGTATATTGCTGTGATCGTCGGGAGAACGAGGTATCGATTCAAATTGAAGCTTATCACTTAAAAACGCATTCCATTCTAAATCCCCATCACGCAGTTTGACTGGCTCACTATTATTACTGCTGAGAACAATCGCCGCGGGACCATCAGCCGACACGATTTTTTCATAAGAAGGTAGTTCTTTTCCATCGCGTGAAATGTAATCCTGGTTAAAGACACCTACGCATTTGGCAATTTTAAGTCGCAGAGCAATTTCATCCGATGCAAAACTGTCGGCAATAGAAACGGCTACACATCCGGCTTTAATGATACCCAGATATATCGCCACACACTCGGTGGTCATCGGCATGCAGATGGCAATCGAGTCGCCCGTGACGAATCCGGCATCTGAAATTCCATTAGCTACGCGATTGGTCAATGCTTCGAGTTCACCATAGGTAGTCGAAATGATGTTATTGTCTTCCGGTTGAGCGATGATAGCAATAGCATCTTTATCTGCCTGAAAGCAACTATCAACAATGTTTAATTGTGCACTAGTCAACCAGCGTGGTGATTCTGAAGATGAAGAGGTATCGAGGGTTTCCGAGGGCGCGACTTTAAATTGGATATTTAACCTATTGATCATCAATTCCCAGAATGAATCGCGATTTTGAATAGACCACTGATGGAGCTCATCGTACGATTTAATATTTAACTCCCACATTACCGATGTAATGTTGGTCGAGGTTATTATCTCGTCAGTTGGTATCCATGCAGGGGGAGGTCCTTTAGATGAATCCCAGTTGAAAAAAACAGCATCGAACAAAAAAAGATGCAGTTCAAAAGGATGATTCAGGGTAAGTATATCTTTCGAAATTACCTGCCATAGTTTCTCAGTGGTAAGGGAAGATGAAAGGTCATTGATCCGTTGTGCCAATGCTATCGCAGCGGGCTGACTTAATCCCAATCTTGTTATTTTTTCAATGTTCAGGTTCATCACTGTTAACACCATACTGGCTTAATAAATCATCCAGACAATGACTTTAACATTTCAACTTAATTATTAATTAATTTAATAAAACAAGTAAGTTAAATCTACAATTTGATGAATAAGAAAAGATTACACTGGATAATTTCATGCCAGTTTCTATTTGCGGTGGCCCTTGCTTATTCGGATCATTTTAATAACGCATTTCATTTTGATGATTCGCATGTCCTAGTTCAAAATATCTACGTTAAGGACATTTAGAATATCCCCTTGTTCTTTGCTGAACCCAATACCAAGAGTGTTTTACCTACCAACCTCGCTTACCGGCCAATGTTTATGGTCACCCTTGCGATTGATCATTGGATAGCAGGTAGACTGGATCCTTTTTATTTTCATTTATAAACTTTTTTTGAAAGAGGAATTAGTTTAAGCGATATATTGAAAAGGAAGAATCATAAAATTATTATCGAAGAACTGGTTTCATTAATCCCGATAGCGGTCATCGCATTTTAGGTGTTCTATTTTACGCTGAAAATGACCCCGGATACATGGGGTCCCGGTTGGCGTTCGGTGTTTTATTATCTTATCACTCAACCTTTTGTCATTTTAAGATATTTTGGGCATTTTTTATACCTTTCGACTCCACTGTTGCTACAATATTGACTAGTTGATATTCTGTTAGTAATTTTTGCAGTAATGATAAATGTTCAGAAAAGTGATTTAAAATCTTTTGAGGAACAGGGGTTCATGCTCATCAAAGGTGTATTGGATTCTGAAGATGATATTAAGCCTGTAGAGGAAGAGTACTCAATTTTCCTCAATTCAATTATTGAAAAGCTATATGATGCCGGTGATTTGTCTTCTACCTACAAAGAGCTACCTTTTCTTGAGCGATTTTGCAAAGTTCTATTCAAGGGATTGGTCTCTATCCGTCAGTTAGACATTACGCTACCGCCAAATTATTCCGAGGACGCACCGATATATCTTGGTCCAACCGTTTTTCACAACATCCTGCGCAATCCACGAATCTTGGAAGTCATTGAAATGCTGATCGGGTCGGAAATTTATTGTAACGCCGTTCAACATACACGTATTAAACCGCGTGAGAAAGATATCCCTGAAGATATGTTATTAAACAATCTGGTTGCCGCCACTAGCTGGCATCAGGACCTCGGTGTTCTCGATCCCGAAGCTGATGAAACAGAAATTATTTCCGTATGGGTGGCAATGACCGATGTGGATGAAAATAATGGCTGCCTTGTCATTATCCCAGGAAGCCATAGGCAAGAATTGGTCCAGCATTGTCATAACAGAGGGGCAAATGGATTGATCAGGCCAATTCACATCCCCGATGATAAACTCTCTATCGGCGAGCCGTTGCCTGTAATAATGAAAGCTGGTGACGCTTTATTTTTTCAAAAAACGTTGATGCATTCTTCTCAATCGAATACGAGTGATTCGATACGCTGGAGTTTTGACTTGCGCTATAATCTGATGGGTCAACCCAATGGCCGTTCATGGTTGCCCGGATTTGTCGCTCGCAGCGCTGCAAATCCCGACAGTGTATTAACCGATGCGGAGGAGTGGGCGCAAAATTGGGGGGATGCACATTCCCGGTTATTAAAAAATGGTGATTCAAAGAAACCGCACAATCGTTGGTTGCCCAATGATCCAGTCTGTGCGTGATCAGCAGTTGTCGCAGATGATTGCCCGGTATTTACAGTACCCGTGATGTTGCTTTAAATAATGGATGTGACTCAAGATTCTGGATGAAATATTTCACTGAATTAGTCACACATGGATTTATATATTACCAGACAACTATATGAGGAATAAGTGTCGTTTAACATTTCAAAAACTGGTCCTCGATTAGTTCAATTGGCTAAGGAAATTTACCATTAGCTTTATATTTAATGCAATTATTTTTAATAATTGCTGACTTGAGCCAATAGCTGATAATACATCAGCCAAAAGTTCGAGAGAATAGATTATCACCTAAGTTGATTTACATTCTTTTTAACAAAAGAACGGTGTTTAAATAAGCGCTTAGTAAATAAAAAATTAGAACAATTATATTTTTTGCATGCGTTCTTCTAACATATCGTTAAATGAGCACTTTTCTTAAGAAAATAGATGAGATAAAAAGTGCTGAAAAATTAGCTCTATACAGTATTAGAAATACGGATGCAGAAGGGATACATGTGGCGTTGTAAAGTATTAATGAGCACCCACTTATAGTCTATCCTCGTTATTCTTTTCAAAAATATGACGAGGATGAAAAGTGAAACAGATTTCACATAAACGCACACCGAAATCAAAAGCAGGGTATAGTGCTTCAGGTGACACTTGATTAAAAGTTACACATCAGAGTACACTACTTAACTAGCAGCACCAGTGTCGAATGAGATGGGAGTAAATTTCCGTACCCTTCTCTAATTGATCGAGATTGATCCATTCATCATGGGTGTGTGCCTGTGCGATATCGCCCGGTCCAAATACGACAATTTTTTTCAATGCCGATAACATCGCTCCATCAGTGCCGTAGGATACTGTTCGCGGCGTTTTTTTTCCGATTAGCTGTAAAACTTCTTTAACGAAGTCAGATTGAGGATCGACATAGAGCGGTGTGGCCTGTGAACGTAGGTCGAATTCAATTCCATTATCCACTGCTGCTTTACGCGCTCTCTCAACAAGAGCATCGGCATTTTGACCGGGCATCGGGCGAAAATAGACGGTGCATACACTCTGAGGTGGGGTAATATTAAAGGCCTTGGTATGGTCATTAATACCGATGTTCCAGCTCATGGTGGGGGGATCAAACTCATCATTTTTCCACGAGGGATCGGATTCAATCTCATCATGAATACTTTTCATTTCAGTAAGAAAGGGAATCATTGCCAGGTTAGCATTAATGCCTTCACGGGTACTTGAATGAGCTGCTCTTCCCTTGGAAGTGGCAACAAATCCGTAAGTTCCTTTGTGTGCATAAACGACTTCCAGCATTGTCGGTTCACCAATGATACCATTGCTCTCACCATCGACCATTTCACGGTAAAATTTTGAATTGGCTGCCACTTGTTTTGCACCCCCGTAACCTATTTCTTCATCCGCGGTGCAGGTTATATAGATGGGATTTTTCAACTCCGCTGCCGAAAACTGTTTCGCTGCCGCCATCATACAGGCGATAGAACCTTTCATGTCACAGCTTCCGCGACCGTAAAGTTTATTCCCTATAATCGTCGGGTTGAAAGGTCCATGTTCTTCGGTAAACCAGGGATCGGCAGGTACGACATCAGTATGACCAAAATAGGCCATCCCACCACTCCCTTCTCCTTTTTTACCGATGACATTAACTTTCTGAACCCCGTTGTCATCGTGATACTCGATGCGCTCAGTTTCGAAATCAAGCTTGGTTAATGTTTCTTGAACATAGTCGCTAACCGGGGCGTTGGTAAATGTACTTGTTGACTCAAACGCGATTAAATCCTGATTATATTGAAGTGAATTCATAGTAGATTAGATTCTCTTTAAAGATATATAAGGGGGAATGAAATTAATCGAAGCATATAAGTCATTCCCTGATTAGGGAATAAATGGTGTTTCGCGCTCTTGTTTAACGAGAGGCTGGTTTCCATTTTCTGTTACGACGACTGCTTGTTCCGTATGGACGGCGCTGTTTGCAAGATAGAACAAGCATGACTCCAAATTAAATACCATTCCCGCTTCGAGGACAATATCAGATGGTATATCTACACAATCGTCACGAATATGCAGTCCGTTGTCAGCAACTATTATAGGGTATTCACGTACTTCCAGGCCATAACTGTGTCCATGGGGAAAAGAATTCGTGATCCCGTTATCGTGCAGAGTACGGCTCATTGCACCGTGAACTTCTGACGTTTTGGCCCCTGGTTTGATCACATCGAGCGCAGCGGCCATGGCTGCGCGTAAAGTTTGATGACGAGCTAAGAGCTCTTTTGATGGTTCGCTCATCGCTACAGTTGTGCCGGTGTCAGAAAACTGGTGATTATAATAGCATCCATAATCGACAAAAAATACATCTTTATCTGTGAACTGGTGTTCCGTCTCGGCAGTAATGCCTAAACCGCAAATGCTATATATAAAATGTTCAAAATCACCACCCTGTTCGGCGATGCGCGTACGGAAATTATGGACGAGTTCGCTCGCGAGGCTGCCGGGTTTTAATAGAGCGAAGCTATCCATCGCAGCCCGTTCGCTGATTTCAGCTCCGCGCGTTAAACTGGCGAGATCACCTTCGCTTTTTACCATTCTAATGAGGCGGATCAGATTCGTACAATCTTTTATCTCTGCCTTGGGAAGCCCGTCTGTGAGATTGGATTCAGTATCCGCAGGGAGATTTTCTTTTTCCAAACCAATTTTTGCTGCCAACAAGCCCCGATCTTTTAAAATTGCGTGAAGTGCATCTATCGGTGTGGCATGGCTATAAGGATTGTTATGCAGTTCGTGATAATGACGTAGATGGTCAGGGATTTTAAGGGGAGGGAAGGTTGAACCCTCTAACTCTGCAGCTTGACCATATGTATATATATCGCTCACCCAGTTATCAGCTGCGTTTAAAGAGAAGAGAGGATTAACGACAAGCGCTGGTTCGCCATTAAGGGGGTATACCGCGTAACTCTGGGCTAGCCGACTCGGGGCGCCAGGAACCATCATGTAATCCTTGAAAAGCGGATCGATCCAGCAGTAATAATCGGTGAAATAAGTGACATTGGCAAAGGATGTAGCGATGATTACATCCAGATTGTAGTTACGCATATACTCATCAGCGCGTGCTTTGTTAAAAAACATAGACTTTTATTTTATAATTTATATACGCAAAGAGCGGGGATCTGAAATGTCATCAGGTTGCGCGTTGACTGTCTTTTATCTCGATGGTAGGATTTTCGAGCTCTAATTGCTGACTGTATATGGAACTGAGCTTGGCCCCTGCTGGAGCTGGAATACGAACAGGAATATCAGCTAACCTTGGTTCGATGATTAGCTCACCACGGATAATTTCACTCTTCAACTGTTCCAGTAAATCATTCACTTTGTTAAGATGAACGATCGGCCACGCATCCAGTGCACAGTATTGAGCGAGCAGCAACCGACGCGGTTTATCAGAAGTATTGATCGCGGAACCGTGAAGCATGCGAACATGATGGATAGAAATACCGCCCGCTTTTAGCTCAATCGGAACTGTACCTTCTGGTTTAAATTCGGGATCGGTTACGGCGCCGATAAATTTTCCGTTTTGATGGTGACTGTATATTTTACCTTTATGTGAACCGGGAATGACCATTAAACATCCGTTTTCTGTGGTCATATCGTCGATTGCTACGCCTACGGCTAGAAGATCATCATTGGTATGCGGATAAAATGCCCAGTCCTGGTGCCATTGTACAGGACTGCCAAGTTTGTCCAATTTCATATTTAATTTATGTCCGTTAGAGCGGAGACCATAGCCGATCAATTGAGATACTATAGCGAGTATTCTCTCGTGGTGGAGCGAAGCATTAAAAACGGGATGTTGTTTAAAGGGGTTTTTAATTCGTCGTAACTGAGGATTATCCGGGCTGTGCTCGGGTTCCAGGTCGAATACATCATCCGACTCTGTAACAGCCCGTGATTTCTCAACCATTTCGCTCGTTACTCGGCGGAGATTATTTACCTCCTCTTCAGACAACACACCTTCAACTCCAATATACCCCTGTGAATGATAGAATTCTATTTGTTCGTTCGTTAGTACGTATTCCTCAGTAAGCATCATTGATCCTTAGTTTTGTGTTAGAAAAGATGTATGATAAAATAGTGATCTTCAGTGTATTCGGATACCAGAGAGTAAGATAGAGTTGCTGCCTCACTACATGGCAATATAAATTGCTAAATCTTAAAAATTTTTAAACGTATTTTTGCTCTTGTGAAGTTTATTTTTGGCAAATGACAATTAATCGTAAATTATTTCGCTTATGATACTTGGGATTGAAAGTTCCTGTGATGAATCTGCGCTGGCGTTATTTGATGAACAGAGAGGGCTTGTTGGTGAATGGGTGCATTCGCAAATCGCTATTCACGAAAATTACGGAGGTATCATCCCTGATTTAGCCAGTCGTGAACATTTAAAAAAATTCCCCTTATTATTGGATGAGCTGCAATCAACACTGGATCCTAATGGTGTTGATCGCATCGCGGTGACTTGCGGACCGGGACTTGCTGGTTGCCTGGCTATGGGATTAGCCCTTGCTAAAAGTTTAGCTTTAGCATGGCAGATTTCATTAGTAGGAGTCAATCATTTGCGCGGTCATGCCTATTCGCCGTTTATCCTTTTACATCAGAAAGATCCCTCTCAATTTGATATAAATCTACAAAAATACCTTCCCCATCTTGGTCTCATCGTCTCAGGTGGTAATACAATTCTCTTCAGGCTTAATGAAAACCGTTCGCTAGAGATTCTCGTTCAGACGGTGGACGATGCGGCCGGTGAAGCGCTGGATAAGGGCGCAAAATTACTGGGAATGAAGTATCCCGGAGGCCCACTTATTGAAGAACACGCGGAACGGGGTGACAATAAAGCTTTTGATTTCCCCAAAGCTTATTTTCACAGCGATGAGTTGAAATTTAGTTTTTCAGGATTAAAAACAAGCCTTCGCTATCGCTTGGAAAAAATTAGTGATGACAACCTTGAGACTTTAATGCCCGATATCTGTGCCAGTTACCAGGAAGCGGTCGTTCAAGCTTTAGCGCGTAAAACTGAACACGTTTTATCGTGTTCATCATTTGCTAGTTTAGGATTATCTGGCGGTGTCGCTAATAATAAACACCTGCGAGCGGTATTTAATGCTCTCGCTCAAAGCCATAAGTGCCCACTTTTTATAGCTGAGCCCGTTCATACGGGTGATAATGCTGCGATGATCGCTTTTGCTGCTTATGCCGACCCTAACGGGACGGTTCCATCTGAAAATTTTGATTTATCTTTCCATCCATCCTTAACCCTAAGTCCAGATAATTCAGCGGTTTAAGTTGAAACCCGTTTTATCTTTACTATATTACACTAATAAGTAAATTGCACACTCCCAAACGCAAAAATGGGTTTCTAAAGATGAAATTAGTGAATGAAACAATACAGAGTTCCTCAAAACAGAGTTCCTCAAAAGTGGAGGGAATTAAAGAAGCCAGCGATTATCTGCGTGGCACCATACTTGAGGGTCTTGCAGACGACACGACCGGAGCAATCGCTAAAAGCGATACGCAATTAACTAAATTTCACGGAATTTACCAGCAAGACGATAGGGATCTTCGTCGTGAAAGGCGTCAACAGAAGCTGGAGAAAGCTTTTAGTTTTATGGTCCGCATTCGCAATCCGGGGGGCATATGCAGTACTGATAGTTGGCTGATGGTTGACGAGATTGCGGATAAGTATGCCAACGGATCCATCAGATTAACCAGCCGTCAATCTTTTCAACTTCACGGTGTTCTCAAGGGTAATCTCAAAAAAACGATTAAGGAGATCAATGATGGTCTACTCGATACGATTGCGGCCTGTGGCGACGTCAATCGCAACGTCATGTGCAACCCCAATCCCTATCAATCGAAAGTGCATGAAGCTGTATATGAAGTAGCGAAAGCTATCAGTAATCACATGACTCCTCAGACGCATGCTTATCACGAAATATGGTTGAATGGGGAATTGGTAGGGGGTGCCAAAGAAGATGAAAGTGTGGAACCCATTTACGGTAAAACCTATCTTCCACGAAAATTTAAAACCTCAATAGCCGTTCCGCCGAGTAATGATGTAGATTTATTCAGCCAGGATTTAAGCTTTATTGCGATTGTAGAAGATGACAAACTGGTTGGTTTTAATGTCACAACCGGTGGGGGCATGGGGATGGACCATAATAAACCGGAGACATATCCGCGCCTTGCTGATGTTATAGGCTATATAACACCTGAGCAAGTCATCCCCATCGCTGAAGCCGTGGTTACTACACAGCGCGATTATGGCGATCGTAGTAATCGCAAGCATGCACGCCTTAAGTATACGATTGAAGATCGAGGTCTTGAATGGTTCAAGGGTGAAGTGGAATCTCGATCAGGGATTAAGCTTCAACCTGAGCGTCCCTATAAGTTCGAGACCACAGCAGATCGATTTGGTTGGAGTAAGGGTACTAATGGCTTTTGGAACGTTAATCTGTTTATTGAAAACGGACGGGTTAAAGATACTGATGATTTTAAAATAAAGACTGGTTTGCGGGAAATTGCTAAGATTCACAAAGGTGATCTTCGTATCACGCCGAACCAGAATCTGATTATCGGCAATATAGCAGAAGAGGATCGACCGACAATTGAGAATCTACTTAAGAAGTACTACATATTTGAGAGTTATAATCAATCTGCCTTAAGGCTCAATTCTATGGCTTGTGTGGCTATGCCTACTTGTGGCCTGGCGCTTGCGGAAAGCGAGCGTCAGCTTCCCAATATCATAACAAAATTAGATTTAGCAATTGAGGAATCTGGATTACGTGATGATGCGATCAGTATTCGCATGACTGGTTGCCCCAATGGTTGTGTTCGACCCTATCTCGGTGAGATCGGACTAGTCGGTCGTTCGCCAGGTAAATATAATATCTATCTTGGAGCGAAGATCGACGGAACACGGCTCAACAAATTATACAAGAAAGCAGATACAGTCGATGAGCTCGTTGAAGAGCTATTACCAATTATTAGGCATTATGCGAGGGAAAGAGAAACGGAAGAAGAGTTCGGTGATTTTGTTATCCGCAAGGAATACGTCAAAGCTACACTTGCCGGACGAGAGTTCCATGATTAATGCGTGTAAGCTATAGGCATTGCAAGTTTTGAGGAACAGGCAACGGCTTTCGAGTATTCGGTAACTGCGACACCGAAAATTTCCACTTTTTGGTCAAGCAGTGACTGGATATTATTTGCTCATAAATATTTACATCCACCGCGAAAAATGCTGGTGTATGAAGATGATGATCATTGGCTGACGCTCACTCAGGGGCCTCTCTACCATTTAAGTAATATCATACAGCCGCTGGAGTTAACTTGGTGTTTTAGCGGTCCCCTCATTGGACCTGATTCCAGGCATAGTGTCAGCTTCAGGGCGTCATTGAGATCGGGTATGTGAAAAGCGATAAAAGAAGGGGTAGAATTTGAACGCTTATCCAGTAACCTGGACGGGATCAGTATACTGAATCGGGTGCTTTCGGTTGAGATGCGATCGTGGAAACAGGGTGCGGGAGAAAGTGTCTTTCGGCATCATGATCACTACCAGTTTTACCGTGATCTAATCAGGCGAACAGTGAGTAAGGAATTATTGCGAGCGGTTTTTGCCAGCCGAGAGAGTGAGGATATTGTCTGCGTGATAGGAGGAATTCTGGGACGCAAATATCGCGGTTTCCAAATGGATTTTGACGCCTCTATGAGAGCGATGGGAGCAGGTAATTTGGTTCAATTTAAATTGATTCAAGACCTCTGCGATGAAGGTGTGGATTACTACGATTTAGGAATGGATATGAATTATAAAAGGCGTTGGGCCGAGAATCGGCTTGAATTTGTTAACCTTCTCGTAACTCCTTGAGGGGGAAGGTTTTTTAGAAAAAGCGTAAAAGTGTATATGTGGTAATGCGGTAGAACTATCTACGGCTTCATTTTCGTTCCCTATTACTTCATAAATATTGCAACCTAAGGTGGAGCGGGTATCCCTAGCATACTTCTTTACTTACTACACTCTTCAACGCGGTAGGGGCATCACGTTCCACCATTATATTATAATAAACAACTGAAGGGACGCAGACGATGATTAATCCTTATCATCATACCCATTGCTCAATCAATGGGTTAAATATGTCATTTCCCTCGAGGAAGAAACATCTCTATTATCTAAGGGACGATGATAATTAATCTATGAAGCCGACTCTCCTGGCATGTCTGCCACCATCAAAAGGAACATTCAACCATTCATTCACTATTTCGAGAGCAGTCTTTTCTGAGATCATACGTTGGCCGAGAGACAACATATTCGCGTCATTGTGGGCACGACTTAGGTTGGCCGTTTCTACATTCCAGCAGAGTGCGCAACGAATACCTTTAACTTTATTGGCACACATCGCTTCACCATTACCTGATCCGCCCAAAACAATACCGCGTTCGCATTCCCCTCCAGCGACGGATTTAGCTGCAGGTCTAATGAAAAGAGGATAATCGACTGATTCATTGCTATTCGTTCCAAAGTCTTTTACGGTGTACCCCTTATCGATCAACATTGCCTTGATTGCTTCTTTATATTCAAAACCGGCATGATCTGTTCCTAAGGCAATATTCATAATAGGAAAATTGGATAAGGATCAGGTAGAAAGCAATTATTTTAGGAAAAAATAACGCCGTATATTGGGCTCCAATTTTTGTCTTCGATTCGATTATCATACAGGGATTGATACAAGTTAAAAGAAATAGTTTGTTTCACCACCCTCTCTTCATAAAGATTAAGTAGTTTAATTATTTCTCTCTCCATTTATACATGTGAAAATCATTCACCGTTACATTTTTCGGTCTGTATTATTTTCCAGTCTCGCAGCGGTTGGTCTCTTTGTTTTTTTACTCCTCGCTGGTAATATTCTCAAGGATATCATTGGTTTATTAATGACCGGACGATTAAACCTGCAGATGTTTCTGCAATTAATGTTACTGCTCATTCCCTATGTTGTTTCGTATGCCTTACCTCTAGGGATTTTAACGGGTTTACTGATGGCCTTAGGTCGTCTGTCAGCCTATCGAGAAGTAGTAGCATTAAAATCAGTGGGAATTTCTATTTTTCATATAGCGACCCCGGTAATAACTGTTGCACTGCTCGGGGTAGTATTATCAGCCTTGATTAATTGTTTTTATGCGCCCGAGGCAAAAACGCGTTATCGTAATATCCTATCCAATACTATGCGCCAGTCACCTTTGAGCTTTGTTGCCCCCAAAACTTTTATCCATGAGTTCACTGGGTACGTGCTCTATGTGGGAGAAAAAAGTGGGAACACTTTAAAGGATTTTTGGATTTGGGAACTTGATGATAATTATAATGCGATAAAGCTACTGCGAGCCCGTGAGGGGAAATTCAATTATGACGCCAAAGGCGACGCACTGATTCTCACTCTCGTTGAAGGATTTTCAGAAATGCGCAGCGCAAGAAATCCTAATGATTTGCAAAGTATCCGGCCGACTGTTTCGTTTCGCGTAGCTCGCTTGCGATTACCGCTTGACCGTCTGCTTGGACGTAAGAGTCGTTATGTCAGCCTTTCCACCCTAAATATTAACCAGTTGATGGATCGCAAAGAGATGCTCGCGAAAAAAATTAATCAACTTGAAAATAAAGTTGATGCAGATGAACGCAAAACAACGATTGCTGAAAAGATAAAAGTTCAGATGCAGATTCAAAAAAATATTGCGATGGCATTCTCGGTTCTATCCCTGACTTTAATAGGCATACCACTAGGCATCAAAGTCAGTCGAAAAGAAACTTATGCCAATCTCGTCCTGGCGCTTGCACTTGCAATGGGGTACTATTTTCTCATCATTATGGTCGGGTGGTTGGAGAAATCACCCCAATTACGTCCTGATCTAATTATTTGGGTGCCCAATCTCGTTTTTCAAGCAACCGGACTCTGGTTGATTTTCCGCGCTAACCAATAATCGGCGTCTGATCCTTAATGGTTATCTTCAGGTTCGAAGGATTCAAGCTCAATTTTGTCCTTACCTTTTTTCAGCTTGTCGATTTTTAATTCTGCATCTTTTAGACGCTTTTGACAGGCGATAAGCAGGTTATTCCCTTCTTCGAATTTAGAGACTAATTCAGCAAGCGGAATATCCCCGCTTTCCATTGATTCAACAATTGTTTCCAGGCGTTCAAGAGATTCTTCGAAATCCGGATTATCCGAGGGTTTTGCGCTCATAACGATATTTGAAGTAGTTAATAGTCAGATAATATAAAAGTTCAGGTTTCAGGTTTTAGCGATAAGCCGAAAAATTGCAATTAAACTTTCCGTTTAGAATACCGATGGCTGAAACCAGAAGTTAAATTACTCGTCCTATTCATAATTCTTGATCGTTCCGTTTTGCGCTGGCAAGATTGCGAAAGGTTTATTGAAATTATATCTATGTACAGCATATTAACGATTTTTATTATCCTCTTAGTGATCAAGCTTATTACCGAATTGTGGCTCGATGGACTCAATCGAAAAGAAGTATTGAATAATGCACACTCGGTGCCTGATGCTTTTCGTGAATTTATTGATCCTCCAACTTATGATAAGTCTGTCGCTTACACACTAGCGAAGAATCAATTAAGCAAAATTGAAACGGTTTTTGATGCGACGATTCTTGCCCTTGTCATATTAAGCGGATTTTTACCCTGGGTTTATGAAGGGCTAGCCAATTATCTAGGGCACTCGATCTGGGCACAGTCTATCATCCTGATCATTATTGGGTTCGTTTTGGGCATCCCTTCTCTTCCTCTTGAATGGTGGGATCAATTTAGACTCGAAGTACGATTTGGTTTTAATAAAAGCACCTTGCAGCTTTGGTTGATGGATAAGGTAAAGGGTTTGCTCATCGGCTTGATCATTGGATATCCCATGCTTTGTATTCTTCTCTGGATTGTGCACCTTCCCCATTGGTGGATATGGGCTTTCATCATTTCCTTCTGTTTTCAGTTATTGATGATGGTTATTTACCCCATGTTTATTATGCCGTTGTTTAATAAATTTGAACCTCTATCCGAGGGTGACCTGCGAGAGCGTCTTATGGCCCTTGCGGATCGCACGGGGTTTAAGGCTAAAACGATTCTCGTGATGGATGGAAGCAAACGCTCTGCTCATTCGAATGCGTTTTTTACTGGCTTTGGTAAAATACGACGCATTGTTCTCTATGATACATTAATGGAACAATTGAAACCTAAGGAACTTGAAGCTGTTTTAGCGCACGAAATCGGACATTATAAATTAGGACATGTGCCTAAAATGATATTCCTCTCAGGTTTAATGATGTTGATAGGCTTTTGGGTGCTTGCCAAGCTGGCTGCCAGCACTTGGTTTTACGTTGGATTTTCGTTTTCACCCGACAGTGATATAGCGATCGCATTTTTGCTGTTTTCTCTCATAAGTGGGCTTTTTACTTTTTGGCTGTCACCCTTATTCAACTTACGGTCACGTAAACATGAGTTTGAGGCCGATAACTTTTCGAGCAATGCATTAAAGTCCTATAAACCATTAATTGATTCACTGAGAAAACTTTCAGAAAAAAACCTTAGCAATCTTACCCCACATCCGCTATACAGTCGATTCCATTATTCACACCCGACACTTATAGAGCGGGAGCGCGCATTGGCTGAAACTCCACCTCACGAGGTTACGACATAAGTTTCGATCAGAATTAGATAACAAGACGCTAATTGAATACGCCCATACTTATTATTAAAATATGGTTTCTCAGGCGCGGTAATTCTCTTGCTCAGCGTATTAATGCTAGAAGCCGAGCTAATTCGTGTGGCGACATTTAATTTTTATAATTATGTGATTACTAATCAAATGGTAGGTAATGTTTACCGTAAAGATTACCCCAAACCCGAGGATGAGAAACAAGTACTAAGAGAAGTAGTCATAAAGATAGATTTTGATATCCTCGCGATGAAACCTGGACTTATTACTATAAGAAAGAAGATATGTACTCTCGGATTGACTATATTCTCTCATCCCCAGCGATGGGACGGTGTATCAAAAGCGTTAGTGGAACTATCGTCGATATACCGGCAATGAAGCGTGCGTCAGATCATCACCTCATATATGTTGATATCATTATACGAGAAGAATAAATCCAAACTACGACGGCGGTCGGCTCTTTTCGATTTTACAATAAATGCGACGTAATGCCTCCTCAACAGGAGGGGGCAGTGGCGGACTGAATGCTGAATCAACATTCGCTTTTAGGTGATCAAGATTTGATGTGCCCGTGACAATTACATGAATGGCTTTTTGATTAGCGACATATTTGATGCCACGGTCCGCTAAGACCGCCACATCCTCTTTGATCCAGTGATATATCGGGTCACTTTCAGATAATGCTTCCTGTCCCAGTATCCCTTCATCCTTATAAGTGTTAATCCATTTAATCAAATCATGTGGATCGAAGAATGGTTTTCTCACCGGTGACATGCATAAGAGACCGGGACCATTTATTGAACATTTTGGAAAGATACGTCGCTCAGGTCCCTGAATGCACATGTTATAACGAAACATAAAAACATCAAATAAATTCGTCTCAATGGCCTGTGATATTGTAGACTGATCGAGATCCCCCCACATATGCTCACTCACACCGAGGAATTGTATCATTCCCTCTTCTTTCAATCGGATAAAAGTGGGATACAGCCTATCGATCGCGTCCCGGTAGTGCTCCGGTTTAAGACCATGGAGTAAGACGATATCTAATCTATCCGTATTAAGGCGTTTCAAACTGCGTTCGACCGAGGAGACCATTTTTTCAGGTGCTTTCAGAAGCGCTTCCCCTTCATTAACCTGGATTTTGGTACAAATAATACTAGGAGCTGCCAGCTTTGCCTCTTTAAGTGCACTGCCTAAGATCGCTTCAGTGTTTCCATAAGCAGGCGAAGTGTCGAAAAAATTTATACCAAAATCCAATGCGCGATAGATTATTTGATGGGCCTGGGATTCAGTCATTCCCAGTTTTTGCCCCAATCGAGAGTCACCTCCCGTTCCTAAACCGACACGTGATACCCGTAGACCAGTCCTTCCTAAACAAACAAATTCCATTTTATCTATATAGAATTCAAGTAAATATTATTTGGATAAATAGAGAGTTTCTACAAAATTTTATTAAGGTGGGCTACTATTATCACACCACTTTACGCCTAACCCCGGTTTATCAAATGGACTAAGATAACCGTCTATTAGTTCGGGCACACCTTCCACCGCGGAATCACTTTTTACGCCTTCGGTACCTATTTCGGCCCGTGGACATTGCATCGCTGTAACCAGATGAAGTCCCCAAACTTCTCCACCACGGTGAGGAATGACAGTGATGTTATTCTTATTCGCTAAGTCGCATATCTTTTTTGCTTCCGTGATTCCGCCACACCAGGACACATCGGGTTGTATAATGTGAGCAGCCTTCCGGGCTATTAATTCCTGGAAACCGTATTGAGTGAATTCGTGTTCACCGGTGGCTATTTGAGTTGAACTCACTTCGCTTGTCAATCGCGTGTACCCATTATAGTCGTCTGCAAGAAGTGGTTCTTCAATCCACTTCAAATTGTAGGGTGCCAGCTGCTCAGCCATCTCAATTGTATAGTCGACATTCCATCCCATCCAGCAGTCGAGCATTAACTCTGCTTCACTTCCAATTTGTTCACGCGCGTTCGCGACTCGCTCCACATTTCGTCGCATACCTTTGCTGCCGTCCGCGGGCCCCGCTACTTTTGAAATTTTAAAAGCGCGAAACCCGGAGTCTATATTCGCGCTGATATTTTCACCCGTAGCGTAAGCGAGCACCGGAGTGTTTTCTGTGCTACCGAGACATTTGTATACGGGTTCTTTTTTTATCTTACCAATTAAATCCCATAGCGCGATATCAACACCACTGATCGCCATAACGGCAATCCCTTTACGACCGTAAGCGATAGTTTCCCAGCACATTTCTTCCCACAATTGTTCAACATCAAATGGGTCGCGCCCTAAAAGTATCTTGGGGAAAGCATGTTTGACGATCTCAATTGCAGCGACGCCGCCCCCCCCGCAACCTATTCCTATAAGCCCTTGATCGGTATGTATTTCCACACAAAAATTCCAGAATTTTTCCCGCCAGCCCCTGGGAGTCGGTTGATAATTGGGATAAAAAGGCAAAACTTCAGTGATTTTCATCAAGCCTCATTCAAGAAAATACTGAATCGATTTCTCTTTGATGTGAATGAACTTATCCCGAGAAATTACTAATTATTTAATAAACTCGAATTGGAACTTGCACGGTGCCAAAACCAGCTGCTTCCATATAGAGGTAACCAGTGCCTGGCGCCCCTCCCTCTACTGGAACACTGACCGATCTCTCGCCACCCGGAATGATGACTTCAGACATGATTATACTATTCGGGACATCGGTTGTTATATCAATATAAAGCCCGCTTGCCGGTGCTTCACTGTATAATTGAAAGATGAGAATATCACGTTGCCCCGAAGCTAAGTTGACTGATCCGGGGATGACATTAAAGCTTGCGGAATCAACATAGAAATCACCAATAGGTAGTTCTCCCTGATCAGTCCGTAACACTATCTCGTAACTGTTTCTCGTGGGTAAATTGGGAACCGAGAAGCCAATTGAAAATGGTGAATAAAATTCAGTATCAATCTCTCTTCCATTAAACACAATAACATCAGTTTGAGAAAAACCACGACCAATAATGCCAACTTTAGAACCCACGGGTCCACGTTTGCTTTCCAGTTGGATAATGTAGCGATTGATGAGTTGGGTCTCAAACATATTGCTCATATATTCCTTGTATTGATATTCGTCCCCCGTCCTAAATTTATAATCTACCTTGTAATAATATAATGCCGTATTTTTCCCGATCGGTAGTTTATAGTCATATGTGTAATGATTAGAACCTTCCTCCGATTGTCTCATTGGTAAGATTTCACCATTTATCACGAGACTGACTTTATAAGTATCAAAAATAAATTCGTTGTTATTTATTTTTGCATTACAAGAGAAAGTATAAATATTTGAGGGATTCGTTGGTGTTTTAAGCGGTGTTAAGTTTTGGACTGTAACACCACATCCCGCGAATAAAATACAGACAGAAATTGCGATCAAGCAATGAAGTATTTTTTTTGTTTTCATAGTTCTATTTTCTAATAACATTAGCAACCCATCATGATTCTGCAAGAAAAAGCTGAAGAGGTTTTGCCATTAGGGTTTTATTTTCACGTACCCTTTTGCTCTTCCATTTGTGATTTCTGCTCGTTTTATCAGAAAGTACCGCGACGAGATGAAATCAAACGTTATTTAAATGGAATGGAATTAGAGTTAAAAAGTCGTCCTCTCGATCGTTGTGTGGATACTGTTTTTTGGGGTGGAGGTACACCTGGTTTATTGATGGCGAAAGACCTTCAACGCCTGGGCAGTGCAATGTTAAAAAAGATAGGGCGACCACCGATTGAGTGGACGGTAGAATTGGCGCCATCAACAGTTAAAAAAGAAAAACTGAAAGTTCTTAGAGATCTCGGGGTGACACGAATTTCAATGGGGGTGGAAAGCTTTTCTGACCGGGTTTTAAAAACCTTAGGGCGCCAACACAGCCAGCGGCAGGTCTTTCAGGCGATCGATACGATAAATGATCTGGGGTTCGAAAATATAAATCTTGATCTCATTTTTTCTATTCCAGGTCAAATGATTGATGATTGGTTATCGGATCTTAAGCAGGCTATTCGAATTTCGCCCCAACATATTTCAACCTATTGTTTGACATACGAAGAAGACACCGCGCTTTTTATCCGTCTCTCACATGGCAAGATTATTAAAAAAACGAAAGAGGAAGACGCATCTATTTACGAAATTACAAGAGCAACACTTGAAGATGCTGGGTACAATCAATACGAGATATCCAACTACGCGGTTGATGGCTTCGAATGTCTACATAATAAAAACACTTGGCGTCTATACGATTGGATTGGATTCGGACCATCAGCAGCTTCACAATATAATGGGCGACGTTTCGTTAATATTGCATCACTTGAGCAATGGCTTGAGGGGATAGAAAAAGGTCAACCGATTATTATTGATAATATAAGACTGAATGCGGAAATACTGGCCGCTGATTGTCTTATCTTCGGCTTACGTATGAATAGAGGTATTAATGCAGAAAGATTGCAAAGTCGATTTCCTGAGATTAATTTCAGTGGGCTTCACCCTTTATGGGAAAAACTAAGCCATGATAAATACCTTGTAATTATGGAGGACAAAAATATCCGTTTGACGTCGCGAGGTCGACTGGTAGCAGACGGTATTGCAGTGGAAATTCTCGAGGCATTTGACGCCTTGAAGCAGGTGTCGAAACAACTTGTTAAGTAATATTTATTAAATACTTAAATGTATATGAACCCCTATTGCGCAGCTATATTAACACACTAGATCGCAGTTAACGTGCGATCAGTGGTTGCCGGTTAATCGTTTTTCCTTCGACTGGCAGGCAGGGTGCCATATTTAGTGACTTCTCTACGACCAGTCAGGTTAAATGTTAACAGCTAATTTATATTTTAAAACAGATATTACAAATTAGTCGACTTACGCATTTAATTTTAATCGAAGATTTAAATATCGTAGTCCTGATATTTGTACTGATCCATTTCTAAAGCGGGTGAAGGTTTGCGTGGTTTGCCGACCTTTTTTGCGGGTACACCGGCTACGGTTGTATGAGCTAGTACATCATCAAGCACTACGCTGCCTGCACCAACCCAAGCACCTTCTCCTATTTCAACGTTTCCAATGATTTTAGCACCAGCACTTAATAGAACTCCTGATCTTATTTTAGGATGTCGGTCACCAAGTTTTTTCCCCGTTCCACCAAGTGTAACTTCGTGTAAGATAGATACATTATCTTCAATAATCACGGTTTCACCTGCGACAAAACTCGTCGCGTGATCGAGCATGATCCCAGATCCAATTTGTGCTGCTGGATGAATATCGACCGCCAATTCTTCTGAAATGATACTTTGGAGATAATGAGCTAACTCCTTACGATCTTTTTTCCATAGCGAGTGGCACATGCGGTACCCGCTTATTGCGATGAATCCTTTTAAGTAAAGTAACGGAGTGAGATAATCATTGCAGGCTGGGTCGCGTTCGAAAACGGCCCTAATGTCATTACATATTTGTTCAATGATTTCTTGTTCTTTCGTTAATATCTCAAAAAAGATATCTCTTAGTATTTGTTCTGGCAGTGAGTAGCGGCCCAGTTTTCTTGCCAATCGATAGCTAATAGCTTCTTCCAGGTTTACACGATCAATCACACATTCATTTAGAAGTGTGGAAAGTACAGGTTCTTTTTCCGTAACATTCACTGCCTCGGATTGAATGCGTTGCCAGATGGTATCCTTACTCATCGTTGGAAGTATGTCTCAAATTCATGAGTCATGTATAAAGTGATTTATTGATAGAAATTAATAATTCTAATCAAAATCGCATCCGTGATGCGGGGCCAATAGGAATTATAAACTTTGAATTGCTATACTATCAAACACCGGTATTTTGGCTGATAAATGGCTCTGAATATGAGATTTATTGTAAAAAAATTTCAATCTGGCAATGGTACAAGTTATTGTAAAGCTAATATCAAATTTGGCAATGGTGTTTGTTTATATAAAATCCATCGCTGATTTAATGGAAAATTCGAATTTCGATTCTTATTACTATTTTAATTAATATTAATCTATGGAAAATATAATCATACTCGGGACAGGATGTGCAGGTCTCACAGCTGCTATTTATTGTGCGCGAGCCAATCTAAAACCACTTGTAATTGAAGGTATTCTGCCTGGGGGTCAACTTACAACAACATCAGAAGTAGAGAATTATCCAGGATTTCCCGAAGGAATTGATGGATATATGATGATGGACCAGATGCGTAAACAGGCCGATCGATTCGGCGCGCGCTATATAAATGACAACATCACAAGCGTTGATTTCAGTCATTCAATTAAAAAGCTTATTTCTGAAAACAATTCCTATGAGTCAAATAGCGTAATTATTGCCACAGGTGCTTCGCCGAGAATGCTTGGTATTCCCGGCGAAAATGAGATGTTTGGTGGAAAAGGGGTGACAACCTGTGCAACCTGTGACGGTGCATTTTATCGAGAGATGGAAGTTGTAGTTGTGGGTGGCGGCGATTCCGCTTGTGAAGAAGCATTATTCCTCACACGGTTTTGTTCTAAAATCAGTCTCATCCATCGTCGCGATGAATTGCGTGCGTCGAAAATCATGGCTGATCGCACTTTAGCGCATGAAAAAATATTTCCAATTTGGGACTCACAGGTTGAAGCAGTTCTCCCTGATAATAAGGGGATCGTTCGTGGAATAGAATTACTGAATAAAAAATCGAACAAGAAGAGCGAAATTCCGTGTAAAGGAGCCTTTATCGCCATTGGTCATATACCCAATACACAACCCTTTCGCGATAGTCTTAATCTTGATGAAGAGGGTTATATTATTCCGGAAGCTGGTAGTCAGGTGCAAACACACATACCTGGGGTTTATGTCGCAGGCGATTGCAGTGATCATATCTATCGACAGGCCATCACCGCAGCTGGCATGGGCTGCCAGGCTGCTATCGACGCAGAGAGATGGCTCGCTCAACAATAGTAGGGTTAAATTCGGAACAAAGCCACCAGGCATTTCATTAAATCATGCGCGATTAAATTAAACATCTCTTGTTTGTGTCCTATATGATTTATCAACAACCCCCCCCGCAGTATCATGGTGGGCTTTCTTGTTGATATGGCTAGGGTTTTATTGGACTAAAATTTTTCGTACCTGCTGATTATTGTAATGATCCATCAAAAACCAAAGGAGTGTACCCATATAGGCCCGAATCGAGAGGGTGCTACCCTCAGTCGTTTCTTTGGTCAAGATAGTCATATTAACCGGATGATACTTTTGGTTTATTAAAGGTAAATTATTGGCATGTGAATTGAATACTTGTCCCATCTTAACGAGGGAATTTGAGATGCAATCAGTATAGGTTGCGTTATCTAATCCAGCGCTGATCATTGCTTGTCGAGCCACTACATAATTCATTGGAAAGTATCCGGGTACAATAGGGGGCAATGAGAGCCCCTTTCGCCCCCAGACCGTTAAAAATGACGAGAGCGGGGAAGCGCAAATGCTGTTCAATTACTGGGCGGGTATTATCCATTGCGGGTCGAATGCCCGCCACGTGATTCAGTACTTTAAAATTCAAATGCGTAAAGGAGTGAAGACCATTCAATATTTCATTTTTGCCGCGCTCACTCGGTTCATGATTGAGGGGGGCCCAGGAAAAAGTGGAACCTGCCAGACAGCGATACTCGTTTAAGGGTAACAGCCACTTGCCGCCATTGAGTATAGTACGAGGGAATAGTGGGGTGTCGGTTTCCAAGGTCAGCACTTCCCCTTTTGCCGGTTTGAAGGGAAGACTTTTAAACCACGGATTTTCACGTCCACGATAACCTTCGCAGAAAATAATGCGCTTCGCTATCCAATCTTTCCAGATTACTTTATCAGATTCGATTTTCAGATCATCGTATTGAAATCGAGTAGTAAGGCGCGATTTTTTCTGGTCGAGATATTTACCTAAGTCAATTACGAGGCGGGGTATATTGATGTAGGCGGCAGGTGAGAGCGTAAAACTGCCCAATGGATCATGGATAATTTCAGGTTTGAGTCCCGGTTTATTTACCTTCTTGAGAAACTGTGCAAATTCCGAACTGTCTTTACGGCTATTGAAGCGTTCGGCTTCAGCATTTGACTGAATAAAACGTATTAGACTCATTTCATTGTAGTATTGAGTGCCCAAATCAGATTCAAGCTGGCGGTAGGTGTTGCAAGCTTCAGGATAGAAGCGATTGAATTCCCAGCTGGGAACCATCCTTATCCCACTTATCGGATTGATAATTCCCGCCGCGACAAGAGAGGCGGCTCCAGCATGGTTGTCGTCGATAACAATAATCGATGCTCCCAATCGCAATAAATGCCAGGCGAGAAGACTACCGGCAATACCTTGTCCAACGATAAGAAAATCTACATTATTCTTGGCCATCTCGATATCTGAGAAATGAGTTGCCCGATCTGGAAAAGGTTCATCCCTGACTAAATCTTAAGATAACAAAATATTCGATACCGAGGGTGGAAAAACTAGAGCTAGCAGTTCAGTTGTGACTATCCAACTTTTATTTTGAGACCGACAGGTTCATTACCGATAATTTTTAAGCTATCACACATGTGTCGCACTGTCGTTTCTTCTTTTATCTGTTCATCAATGAACCACCGGACAAAGCTTTTTGTCTGAAAATCTCTAGTTTTATCTGCTAATTGATAGATTTCACTAATCTTAACCGAGCCTACACATTCTTGCATAAGGGACGTCTGAAAGATATCAATGATACTTTTATATTTAATTATGGGGAGAGGTTATCGGCTTTAAATCGATCTGACCGTCTCTATTTAGAAGGTAATCAAAGAATTTCATCGCATTCTGATATTCCTCCCTGGCCTGCCTGCGGAACGATTTAGAAAATCCCCGGAACCCCTTGCCCCTCCATCCACGCCGACATCGCGAGATAGCGGTATTGAGCGGTTAATTCCATGTTTTTCTATTCATTGAGAGAGGCCTCTATTCTTTTGGGAAGATTGTTTGCCAGCTTATCACTAGCATTGCTTTTGTTACTTTTTCGCTCATAGGTTCCTTTATTTACGGATCTTATGTCTGATTGATCTAAAAGCTAAATTAATAAGATTGACTGTCAAATGGTGAGCTTTCTATTCGCGTATCCTGGTGTATGGCATAGATCTCATTAGCTAGTGGAAAATTATTTAATCCAAACAAGTGTTCCTTCCGGAGCCTGATTGAAGAGGGTAACAACATCCTGATTTTTCATTTCGATACAGCCAGAAGACTGCGGGGTCCCGATAAGTTTTTCATGGTTACTGCCATGAATATAAATAAAACGATTATAGGTGTCGCAATTTCCACCTTGATTTTTCCCCGGTTCGAGCCCACGCAACCAGAGAATACGCGAAGTCATTAAATTTGATTGCTGATTCTGTTCAGAGTATTCTGAGTATAACAAGCCTGTGTCTTCGCGACCCTTAAAAACGGATCCCAAGCGTGAATTATCACCAATCTTTTTTTCAACGCAATGGAGCCCAAGCGGTGTACCGAATGAATTTTCAATACAGGATGGAGGAGCGATTGAAGTAGAGACGTCGTAATCTGTTTTTATTTTATAATCGCTGTAGTGGTGCAGTTTTTGCTCGCCAATAGATATATAAAACACATCCTTTGTTCGTTTGATTTTAAGTGATGTGCAATAATCAATTATAGATTCAATCGGAGAAACATACATTGGACAGAAATTACAATTTAGGAATTATCGGCGCAACGGGTGCTGTGGGTCAAGAATTGATTCACTTCATTCATGAGCGAAATTTTCCCTGTGCCCAGATTCGTCTTTTCGCCTCTGCGCGATCAGCTGGTAAAAAGATAGAGTACATGGGCAAAAGTTGGACCGTCGAAGAAGCGAGACCAGAAAGCTTTTGTGATTTGGATCTGGCGATATTCAGTGCCGGTGGGAGTACCTCCAAGAAATTAGCGCCCGAAGCGGTGGAACGGGGTTGCCTTGTCATCGACAACAGTTCTGCTTTTCGTATGGATCCCAAAGTTCCCCTCGTCGTCCCTGAAATTAATGCACAGGCATCCACTCAACATGAAGGGATCATAGCCAATCCTAACTGTACAACAATAGTAGCACTCATGGGGTTATATCCGCTTCATCGAGCCTTTGGTTTAAAGCGTTTTTTCGCGGCAACTTATCAGGCGGTTTCTGGTACCGGAGCAGCCGCGATATATGAACTTGAAGAGCAGGTGAAAGCTTGGGCATTGGGTAATAGCGTCAGCCCGGAAGTATATCCTCACCCCATCGCATTCAATCTATTGCCTCATGTTGATGCGTTCTTGGAAAATGGTTACACAAAGGAGGAGATGAAGATGCAGAATGAAAGCCGAAAGATTATGAAATTGGCTGGCATCCAGGCTTCTACAACTTGTGTGCGGGTGCCCGTATTCCGTGCACATTCCGTAGTCATCAATGCAGAATTTAATGCTCCGGTAGATTTGGATGTAGCGCGTCAGGCGATAACCGATTTTTCCGGGAGCGAGCTTGTTGATGAACCGGAGAACGGACAGTATCCGATGCCTATCGATTTCGCAGAAAAAGAAAAATGTGGGGTCGGTAGAATGCGCCGTGATTTGGTATTTGAAAATGGTATTACCTTGTGGGTAGTAGGTGACCAGTTATGGAAAGGGGCTGCGCTAAACGCGATTCAGATTGTCGAATGGATGCATGAGAACGGTCACTTGAAGGTGATGCCAAAATTGATTTAATCCTATTACCGGTTATCGATCTTGTCTGTATTTATAAATACCTTGCCAAGATATTTTCGAAACATATGTCTAATGATTAGAGTTTTATGGGCTTGTAGCTCAGTTGGCTAGAGCGCTTGCTTTACACGCAAGATGTCGGCGGTTCGAGTCCGTCCAGGCCCACCAAATAAATAGTGTCACTTTATCCAGTTTAAGTAACAATGTTAAGATACTCTAAGCTGCCACCCTACCAAAAATTAAGTAAGCTCGTTCACTTACAAAGTATGCATTAAGCACTAACGCAAATACTGATCTCGTCCATTATTTAAAAGCAAATGGAATTACCGATCTCAGCCAGTTGAAACCCCATCTCTTTCATTTAGAAAGTAAATTAATTAACGAGCCAGAGATCTTTTCTTTATTAAAAGATGCGGGGTAAGACAGGGTATTTCCTCTCAGTGGAGCCTGGGTAGCAATTTAAATTAATGATTTCCAATGGTGAAGAGAAAATCATTCTACCGGGAAGTAACGCCGCACAATTCGCGAAAAATATTCACCAACTTCATGCGCTTGATGCGACCTCTGGAGAATGTGATTTTGAGCTTCTCCTGAGATTTTCTTAAGCAAGAGCAGCCTATAGTTACTCTCCACGTGAAATGGGAACTTAGTATAAGGTTGTCTTTCTTATGTTTTTTCGCGCTCATTCGATATTGACGGTGATTTAGCTTGCTTGTTTTATCGAATTCTTGAAAGTCACCAACTTGTTTGTTGAGATAATATCACAAGCTTGATGAGAAATATTTTGGACGTCAAAGCGCTTAATCTAGCCTTTAATATCATTGGTGGGTGCTTTGGGTTTTAGTCTACGGAGATAGATAATAAATATGCGACATACTTTATCAGTTTTAGTGGAAAATCAATTTGGGGTGTTAACTCGCGTGACCGGGATGTTTAGCGGTCGTGGATTTAATATCGACACCCTTAATGTTGGACCGACGCAGGATCCAAATTTATCACGTATAACCGCCACCGTTCAGGGAGATAATGAACAACTAGATCAATGCATTAAACAACTTCAGAAACTTGTTAACGTTATTGAGGTAATCGATCTGAGGGTGGGGCAGTTTGTTGCCAGAGAACTTATCATGTTAAAAGTTTCGGCTGACTCAGAAACCCGTGGAGAATTGGTGCAGATCTGTGATATCTTTCGCGCAAAGATTATTGATGTCCGCCATAACCGAATTATCGTTGAGATGACAGGTAATGAAAGCAAGGTGCGCGCATTTTTAGAACTCATTGAGCCTTTTGGGCTCCTTGAGCTTGCAAGGACCGGAAACGTTGCCCTTAAGAGAAGGATGGGAAATGAAGGAGCTGAAGAAAGTTGATTTCTGTGAATAACAATTTAACTGATGAATTAAGATAAGGAAAAATATGCCTGCAAAAGTTTATACCAATAAAGACGCGAATCTATCTGTATTGAAAAACAAAACCCTGGCGGTGCTCGGCTATGGTTCTCAAGGTCATGCCCATGCGCAAAATTTGAAAGATAGCGGGCTAAAAGTCATTATTGGCTTATACCCTCAAAGTAAATCGATTAAAGTCGCGAAAAAGCAGGGCTTTGAAGTTTTCGATGTGCCGACAACAGTACAAAAAGCGGACGTAATTATGGTCGCGGTACCTGATATGGTTCAGGCATCACTTTACAAAAATGAAATTGAACCTAATCTATCTACGAGTAAAACCCTTGTATTCAGTCATGGTTTTTGTGTTCATTTTGACCTTATCAAACCACAGAAGGAAATTGATGTTATCATGATTGCCCCCAAGGGCCCCGGGCACATTGTCCGCACCCAGTATCTGGAAGGGAAAGGAGTTCCCGCCCTTATCGCTGTCGCGCCGGGCTCTTCAAAAAAAGCTAAATCTGTTGCTTTGGCTTGGGCCAAAGGGATAGGAGCGACAAGGGCTGGTGTGCTCCAGACGACCTTTAAAGAAGAAACTGAAACCGACCTCTTTGGTGAACAAGCGGTCCTCTGTGGTGGAGCAAGTGCGCTTGTTCTGGCGGGATACGAGACACTGATTGAGGCGGGATATCAACCGGAAATGGCATACTTTGAATGCCTGCATGAATTAAAACTCATCGTTGATCTTATGGTTGAATCTGGAATTGCAGGAATGCGATTTTCTGTATCGGAAACAGCGAAGTATGGCGATATTACACGGGGCCCTCGCGTTATCAATTCGCAGACGAAGAAAGTGATGAAAGGAATTTTAAAGGATGTCCAATCAGGGAAATTCGCCAAGGAGTGGGTAAGTGAATACAAAAGAGGTTTACCGAAATATAATACCTTACTTAAAAAGGGCGAAAAACACGGCATTGAAAAAATAGGACAACGACTTCGTAGTATAATGCCGTGGGTTAAAAAGAGGAATATTAAAGGGGCACAAGCGGCTTATAACTAGAGCTCAGCCTATTTTTACGAAGCGTGAAAGCGTGAGATAGGTCTCAGTAATTCCATAAATATTTTCAGCCGGCAAGTGAGGCTCAGGCTTGGGAGGGTAACTGGAATTGCTTTTCATTTTTAGATTTATTTTGAATCTAGACATTCCAACTCTAAGTTATATCAGGTTAAAGCGCTCTTTATATGATTTCATATGAGTAAGAATATTACTTTAGCGACGCGAAAGAGTCCCTTAGCGGTCATTCAGACACAACTCGTTTGTGATTATCTAAAGGAAAAGCTTCCCGATTGTGAATTTAGCATGCTAAAATTATCAACGACCGGTGATCAGAAACGCAGTTGGTCGCTTGAAGCTGAAGGAGGAAAAGGGCTGTTTACTAAAGAGTTGGAAATAGCTTTAAATGAAGGCCGAGCAGATCTTGCGGTGCATAGCGCCAAAGACCTTCCAATGGAGCTAGGTCCTGGATTGACTCTCGCCGGATATTTGCCAAGGGCTGACGCACATGACGTACTTGTCATGCGCGAGGGTTGCACAGATCTTAAAACGATAGCCACGAGCAGTCCGCGTCGGCGCGTTCAGGTTGGCTTGATTCACCCCCGGATTAATTGGATTGAAATTCGTGGTAATGTTGAAACACGGTTAGATAAAATCGCTTCCGGTGAAGCTGATGCCACAATTCTCGCTGCGGCTGGGCTCAAACGCCTTTCTATCGAATTTTGGCCGGGACTGATCTTTAAACCGTACACTATTCGCGAGCTCGTCCCCGCGGTTGGGCAGGGGGCAATAGCCCTTGAATGTCGGGACGGCGAGGTTTCACAGTATAAAACTGTCCTCGATGAAATAACTGATTGTGCTGTATCGATTGAACGCTATCTCATCGGCGAGCTAGGTGGCGGTTGTCATAGCGCGCATGCAGCTTACTTTATCGCTGACACTTTATACGTATTTCATGAGAAACATGGATTTAATAAGTATGATTTTTCAAATCTCCACGATGCAGAGATAAAAATCCATCTGCTAGAGATCGTAAACGAACTAAAGGATTCATGATTCCCGGAATTGTTTATCTTGTCGGTGCCGGACCCGGTGACACGGGTCTTCTAACCTTACGCGCGCGTGAACTTATCGAGTTAGCTGACGTGATGGTTTATGACAATTTAATCAATGACCGACTGCTCGATTGGTGTAAGTCGGATTGCGAGAAGATGTATGTCGGGAAGAAGCCGGGATTTCACGCTATATCTCAGGACGAGATCGAGGAGATAATTGTTCGGCATGCAAAGGAAGGTAAAACTGTAGTCAGATTAAAGGGTGGAGATCCTTTTATCTTCGGTCGGGGAGGTGAAGAAGCCCAGCGCTTAGTGGAAGATGGCATAAAATTCGAGATAGTTCCTGGAGTCACTGCCGCATTAGCGTCGGCGGCATATGCAGGGGTACCGTTGACCCATCGTGATTTTAGTTCTTCGATTAGTTTTTTGACCGGCCATGAAGATCCAGAAAAACACGAATTTCGTATTTCCTTTCATGCTTTTGCAAAAAATGCTGAAACACTTTGTATCTACATGGGCATGGGGCAACTTGAAAGGATTACGGCCGAGCTTATGTCAGGTGGACTCTCACCCGACACACCAGTTGTCGTTGTGCAAAGGGCGACCCTCCCCCAACAACGGAGTCTACTTTCCACTCTCTCTAAGGTTGTAGAAGAATGCAGAATAAAAGATCTCGGATCGCCGAGTGTTATTATCGTGGGAGAGGCATCAAAGTTTTATAACAAGATGGGTTGGTTTGAGAAAAGACCACTATTTGGTAAACGAATCGTAGTTACGCGAGATCGAGATCAATCAGGAGACCTGAGTTATAAATTGGAGGCCGCTGGTGCTGAAGTGCTCGAACTCCCACTCATTCAAATTAAAAGGGTAAATAACCAGGAAGCCAAGACGGCTATTTTTTCTGAATTCGGAACCTATGAGTGGATTATTTTCACAAGCAGTAATGGTGTTAAATACTTTTTTCATAACCTTTTAGAAACCTTTCCCGATATTCGGGCATTCGGAGGACTTAAAATTGCCGCCGTCGGAGAGGAGACAGCGAAAGCAATAAAGAAGTATAATCTGACTGTTGACCTTGTTCCTGAAATTGCAGATGCTGAATCACTTGCCGATGCACTTATAAGTTATGAATCAATAGAGCATCTCAAAATTCTAGTGATTACTGGTAATCGCAATCGGGATCTAATGGTTAAAAAACTTGAAGATGCATTCGCTATTGTTGACATCTTCTCCGTCTACAGAACAGATGCCTTTGATATTACAGAACATCCAGCAGCGAAATCGTTTCGTAAAGACGGAGCGGACGTTGTCACTTTTACCAGTCCTTCCACCGTAAAATCTTTTGTCGATCAAGCTGCATCTCTGCAGTTGGAAACAGGAGCAAAAAAGCCCATTTCATGTAGCATAGGTCCAATCACTTCGGAATCGATGCGTAAGGCTGGTGTTCCCGTAGAATTGGAATCAAAAAGTCAATCAATTGATGGAATGATACAGGCAATAATAAAAAAAATTAATCCGATGTAGGCATCAGTATTACCTTTCATCGCTACTGATTATAATTTTAAATCGTTGACTCATGAGTTCTGCAGTAAAAATCAAAGTATGTGGTATCACGCGAGAGGAGGATGCGAAGGCAGCGATTAATTTAGGAGCGGACTTTGTCGGTCTGAACCTCTATCCACATTCACCGAGAGTGATCACCTCTGATAGCATCAGTGATTTGTTTGTGGAGATCCCGCGGGGAAAACGTGTCTATGTAAATGTTTTACCCTCGGCCACTGAACTAAAAAAAATGTTGAATCTCGGATTTGATTACTTTCAGATCCATTTTGATCTTGGGATCCCTATTTCTAATCTTGCAACATGGAGCAAGATCGTTGGGGTAGAAAAACTTTGGCTTGCTCCACGTATTCCTCCGGGCGAACTATTTCCACGAACCGTATTGGAATACGCAGACACCTTTATTTTAGATAGCTATGCAAAGAGTAAATACGGGGGCACGGGGAAGACAAGTAACTGGAAAATGTTTTACGAATTGCAGACCCTGTATTCACATAAAAAGTGGATCCTCTCAGGTGGATTAAATGCTGAAAATGTTAGGGATGCGATCGCTGTTACTGAGGCTCAATATATCGATGTTAATAGTGGAGTGGAATTCTCACCTGGAGTGAAAGATGCCAGAAAACTGGAAGCATTTGTTAAGCATGTGAGATGATTGATCTGTTTAATTCGGATCAATCAATTCACTTACTGAGAATATATTGAATCGTGCTGCCTGCCATAACCTATTCCAGCGGGGAAAAGCAGCTAGAGTTTTATAAGATTGAAAAACTCTTCGTTAGTTTTCGTTTTAGAAAGGCGTGTGATAGCTGTTTCGGCGGCTTCTTCAACCTTAATACCAGCAAGTGCTCGACGAAGGAAGTGACAGTGTTCAAGCGTATCGGGATGGAGAAGGAGTTCCTCGCGGCGAGTCCCAGAGGCAGCGATGTTAATCGCCGGCCAGATGCGTAGTTCAGCGGCTTTGCGATCTAATACCATTTCCATGTTTCCCGTTCCTTTGAATTCTTGAAAAATGAAATCGTCCATACGACTTCCAGTTTCAATAAGCGCGGAGGCTATAATGGTTAGACTGCCCGCCTCTTCCGTATTACGTGCCGCAGAAAATAACTGACGAGGCTTTTCAAGGGCACGGATATCCAAGCCACCCGACATCGTGCGGCCACTGCCACCTTTAGCTGAGTTATGTGCGCGTGATAAGCGGGTTAGGGAATCCAGCATCAAAACGACATCTCTTCCTACTTCGACTAAACGTTTGGCGCGTTCGATTGCTGAATCGGCGATGCGAATATGATTTAGCAATTCTTCGTCATTTGAAGAGGCCCATATTTCGGCGGGCACACTTCGTTTAAGATCGGTTACTTCTTCGGGTCTTTCATCGACAAGAAGCATCATAACATGACATTCAGGATGATTTTCAATGATACCGAGCGCAATGTCCCGTAGTAGTGTCGTCTTTCCGGTTCTTGGAGGTGCGACAATAAGCCCGCGTTGTCCTTTGCCTATAGGACAAAAAATATCCATCGCGCGCACCGTCATATTACCATCTTTAGTTTCAAGTTTTAACCATTTATCGGGGGTGATGGTTGTAAGCTGGGTAAATTCAATACTTTTTTTACGCTGATCCACGGGCAAATTATCAATTGTATCGATATAGCGTACTTTTGGATTGGGAAACCTTCTATCCTGTTGCCCTTGTCCAACTATATGGCTACCCCGTCGAACTTTGAAACGCCGGATCAACTCCTGGGGTAGAAAGGGATCAGAGTCGCGTTTTCGACCATTTCTTGCAGGATTAAGCAATTGGCCTGATTTATTAGCTTGGGGCTCAAAAATGCCTTCAACGGTAATATTAGTTTGAGTCTGCTTAGTCGTATCCATAATCAGAGAAGGCTCTAGGGGATAGATGAAATTTCCCGATGGCAGAGGAAAAATTGAATCAATGTGGAAAAAAACCGTTGGTTTTTAAAACTATTACGGTGGCTTTTTTCTTAAAAAGAGCCCGCTAAAGGGTCTATTTAACCTCATCCTAGAAATTTATAAGGGTCTGTCAATGCCCATATTAAATCATTAGAATTCCCTCGGTAGGCCCAGTTCCGATAAGTGGGAGGGAGTGTGATTTATAGGGTGAGCCCACTTACGGAGATATATTTGTGTTTTCTTATCGTCTAAGCTATCAGGATCCACTTAATTCCGCTTCCAATGATTTGATAAACTTGGGCTTATATCGCTCGATCATGGATGTGGAAACGACATTTAGTGAAGCATTGAATTTATCGGTGAAGGATGAGAGTTATTATCGTGACTTTTAGCTTCAGCGATCATCACAACCCACTAGAGAAGAATATCTTATAATTTATAATCTCATTGATTTTCGTTTACATTTTACTTTTCGTGATGCGACTGGCTCAAGGGTAACATTTTGGGTTACCTGGTTTATGTGGACATAGAAATAAAGGTATTGATTCCCTCAGGATTAGGTTCTTCTAGCCCAACAAAGAATAACTCCAAGACCATGGAACGGGATCAATTGGTATTAAGTGAAGCATTAAGATACCATCGACGAGTAGTCTTTTCCTGTTATCCTTTTTAGATGGCTGGAATAATTTATCTTTCCTAAGAAAGAATTTGACGGTCGGACTTTTAACCGAACGAATAGTCACCATTAATATCCTTTATTAAATGCATCCCTGGATTCTTGCTGCACGACCAAAAACTTTACCGGCTGCAATTATACCTGTTTTATTGGGTTGCGCATTAGCCTGGAAGGCAGGAGCTTTTCAGTGGTTGCCGGCATCGCTCTGCTTTGCTTTTGCGTTACTCGTTCAAATAGGAACAAATTTTGCCAATGACTATTACGATTTTATTAATGGGGCCGACACACCTGATCGAATTGG
>Ga0315339_1000647_pt1 | contig 39981 bp, 33 predicted proteins | sample ASW17metaG_FD_204514 | JGI IMG/M metagenome (GOLD analysis project Ga0315339, IMG submission 204514) | Ammonia-oxidizing marine archaeal communities from Pacific Ocean, United States - ASW #17 | ecosystem: Environmental > Aquatic > Marine > Oceanic | place: USA: California | collected 2016-12-05 | reverse complement strand
CGATCAGGGTTTTCGCGGGAAGCCAGCCGGCGCACATGACCGGCCGTGGAACGATCGTAGGCCCCACACCCCAAGGCCCCCAGCCTCCGGAGATCGACCATGGAACAATCGGCCGCCGCGGGACAAGACACCCCGCAACAATCGTGACGATCAGGGTTTTCGCGGGAAGCCAGCCGGCAGCAACAACACCAGATCAGCATCGACCAAACCGGGGCCGAGATCGGGATCGAAATTCGACGAATCACGCAGATCACCGAAAGGGAGTCTGGCGCACAAACCCGCGGCCAAGTTACGAACATCCAAGCCTGGAGGCCGTCCGGCCGGCAAACCGGCTAAGAGCAGGAGCGAGCGCGAGCCTGTAAAGAATCGGCGGCGACGCTCATGATTGCGCACATTGTGCTATTTCGACTTCGAGGCGATCTCTCCACTTCGGCCCGTGCCGCACTTGCCGTGGCATTCCAAACGGCGTTGCGTGAGATCCCCTCAATCCGCCGCGCCAACGTCGGCCGGCGCCTCCTGCAAGGACACGCCTACGAAACGCTGATGAAAACTGACTACGAATACGCGGCTGTGCTCGAGTTCGACGATGCGAACGCTCTCGTCGCTTATCTTGCACACCCTGCCCACGAGCAGCTCGCGACACACTTTTACCAAGCATTTGAAGACGCGCTGATGTACGACTTCGAGTTGCAAGAAGGAAAGGCGGGAGCCGCGGCGTTGTCGGACTAAACGTCGCGTTGGCACCGTAACGCCCTGCCGTCGCCTCCGCCTGAAACAGTATTCGCCCGTAGACCTCGTGACTTCTGATGGAGACCGTATGCGATCCGTTGCACTAACCACATTCGTTGCACTCAGCCTGGGGGCCTCACCGGCGTCGGCACAGGGACCCTCGGTCCCCAACCCCGACAGCGTATTTCTTGAAAGACTCACATGGGTGGAAGTTCGCGACGCGATCGCCGACGGTAAGACAACCGTCATCATCCCCACGGGTGGCACCGAACAAAACGGCCCTCATATGGCGCTTGGCAAACACAACTATCTCGTGAAGTACAAAGCCGGACAGATCGCCGAGCAGCTTGCGAACGCGCTTGTCGCCCCGGTGGTTGCCTATGTTCCCGAGGGTGAAATCGACCCACCCACGAGTCACATGCGATTTGCGGGTACGATCTCTGTCCCGCAAGACGTCTTCACCGCGGTGCTTGAGTCCGCCGCCAGAAGTTTCAGGCAACACGGGTTCATCGATATCGTGTTCATTGGCGACAGCGGAGGAAACCAGGAGGGGCAGAGGCTGGTAGCCGAGGCGCTGAACCAGGAATGGACTGCCACGACAACGCGCGTCCATCACATCGCCGCCTACTATCCTGGGCGCGGCGACGAGTGGGTCATCAGCCAGGGCATCAGCGCCGACGATGTCGGATCTCATGCCGGCACGCACGACACGTCGAGCCTGATGTACATCAATCCCTCGATGTTGCGATTCGACCAAATGAGACCAGGGCAATCGAATGATGGCCAAGGGCATACCGGCGATCCCGCGAAATCAACGGCGCTGTTCGGCAGGAGAATCTTGGAAATGCAAGTTGACGACGCCGTGAGTGAAATCCGCGAACTGCGCCTGAGCAGTCGCCGCTGAGTCGAGCCGTAACGATGTATTGCCTTCTTTTCTACGACTACGTCGAGAACGTCGTTGAACGGCGTGCACCCTATCGCGAGGCGCATCTGGATCTTGTTCGAAAGTACGTTTCCCGCGGTGAGTTAGTCCTGGCTGGAGCATTCGCGGGTCCAGTGGATGGCGCGGCGTTCGCGTTCAACGTCGACGGCCGAGCAACGGTCGAGGAGTTTGTCGGCGAGGACCCGTATGTCGCGGAAGGCCTTGTGGCGAAATGGCAAATCCGAGAATGGACAGTCGTCGTCGGTTCGGCGATGCAGAGTTATTCAGCCACGTAACCAGGAACTTCTTATGGATATACGCAGTCTGGTTAAGACCGGGGCCGTTTTACTGAGCGTCGGAGTGTTCTCTGTCAGCTGCGGCAGCGACGCGCCTGAAAGCGCAGCCGAAACAGCCGAACCGTCCACGACCTTTTCGGTGCCGACATTTCAAGTAGATCCCACATGGCCCACCATCCCGAACAACTGGCAGCTTGGACAAGTTGCGAGCGTCGCGGTCGATGGGGAAGACCACGTGTGGGTCCTCCAACGCCCTCGCACATTGAACCCGGAGGAGCAGGAGAGAGCGGCCCCGCCAGTGCTCGAGTTCGACCAGGCCGGCAATTTCGTCCAGGGGTGGGGTGGACCAAGTGAAGGGTACGAGTGGCCGTCTTCTGAGCACGGCGTGCACCTAGATCCGATGGGCTACGTGTGGATCGGCGGCAATGGTGAAACTGATAACCAGATCCTGAAGTTCACCAAGGCCGGAGAGTTCGTCATGCAGATCGGTCAGGCAGGGCAGAGCCAAGGAAACAGCGACACCGAGAACCTGAATCGACCGGCAGACGCGTTCGTGCACGCGGACACCAATGAGCTCTTCGTCGCCGACGGCTACGGCAATCGAAGAATTATCGTGTTCGATGCCGACACCGGCAGCTTCAAACGTATGTGGGGTGCATTCGGCAACGTGCCGACCGATGGAGAGCCCGATCCGGCGATGGCTGACGCTGACGAAAAAGGTGCCCCGCAGTTCGTGCAACCCGTACACGCCGCACGGGTGTCACGCGACGGATTCGTCTATGTCTCGGACCGCGGTGGAAAGCGGGTACAGGTGTTCACGCTCGATGGCACGTACGTAGAGCAGGTGTTCATCGGACGGGAATGCGTCGCGCCTGAATGCGGCAACGGGACAACTGCCGCCAGCACTGCCTTCTCCACCGATCCCGAGCAGCTGTTTCTATATGTCGGCAACCGCAGCCAGGCCAGAGTAATGGTGTTCGACCGCGAAACGCTGGAACTCCTCGATACGTTCGGCCAATGGGGTTCAGCGCCGGGTGAGTTCGGTACGCTGCACCACATGGCCGCCGATTCAATGGGAAACCTCTACGTGACAGAAGTAGCGCCGCTCGCACCGGAAAATAGACGGGTTCAGAAATTCACATTACTTGACGCTAACTGATCGCTGCAGCAAGTAATTAGCTCAGGGCACACAAACATGACGAATATCATTGAATCAATTCGCTCGGAGTTCCTCCGATACAAGGAGCTCGGTGAAGGCGCCGTCAATCAGGTCGAGGAAGCTGCACTCTCGGCGGAAGGGCCAAACGGCGGAAGTTCTATCGCAGTGATCTGCTGGCACATCGCCGGTAATTTGCAGTCGCGTTTCACAAACTTCCTCACCAGCGACGGAGAGAAACCGTGGCGTGAAAGGGAAGAGGAATTCCAACCGCGCGTCGTCACGCGCGCGACGCTGCTCTCGAAGTGGAGTCAGGGATGGGACGTTCTACTTGGCACATTGGCAGACCTCAAGGATGAACAGCTCCAGCGCACCATCACAATTCGAGGACTCCCTCTCCGAGTAGACGAAGCGCTGCATCGCTCGCTTGCGCACATCAGCTATCACGTTGGGCAGATCGTGTACTTGGCTAAATCATCCCGCGGAACCGCATGGACATCCCTGAGCATCCCGCCCGGGCAGTCGGAGGCTTACAATCAGGCACCAACGCGCGAGCGAGTGACGCACGAAGATCACTAAGGGCGCTCGCGTCTCCAACATTCTTGGAGAATACGGTTACATCGCCGATGTGACGAGAGTGTTCGGCATGAAACGAATAAGCGGATATTCTGTGCATCGCCTACTGACAAAAGCGCTCATAGTTGGATGGGGGACGCGCGTTCATCGTGTGCCGCTGGATGAGTCTCTCGTAACGTTATGCCAGGTCGTTAAAACAAGTCCCGGATCGTGAGAGGGATCTAGTCAGACTCGGGGCGCAATGGGTTTTTCTTCAGACGAAAAGGCGCAATTTATGGCGGCGGCGTTAGCGGAGAGCCTGAAAGCTCTCCCGGCATGCCATCCTAATCCGCCGGTCGGCTGCATCATCGTCGCTGGCGATCGGATTCTCTCGCGGGGCTTTACTGGAATACCCGGGGCACCTCACGCCGAAGCATCAGCTCTGGCGTCCTTGTCGTACACCGAAAGCGCCGCTGGCCTCTCGGTATTCGTGACTCTGGAACCGTGCGCATTCGAGGGCCGAACTCCGTCTTGCGCGTCGGCTCTGATCGCCCGTCGAATCGGATCAGTCTTCGTGGGTGTCGTCGATCCGGATCCGCGTAACAACGGCAGCGGGTTACAGTTATTGATGCATGCCGGCATTCACGTTGAGCTTGGCATCCTAGAGAGTGAGGTTAACGCGTTCCTGGCACCGCACTTGACCGGTAACCGCTCCGATTAACGCAAGCCAACGGCCACGTCCAACCCGGACGATGAGCGAGCTGATAATATTTGAGAACTTCCCGATGGGCTGGCAACGCCTGCTGACCGGCCTGCCGAAATCAGACGCGGATGGAGGTGGCGAAAAAGAACTCGTCAACGATTTCGTGTAACTCAGCCAGACTCCTGGCACTGTTGACACGCGACCGCAAATGCGATCCATCGTCGAGCCCTTTCGAGTACCACGCGCAGAGGGCTCGAACCTTGTTGATCACCCATCGAGCACGCCCGCACGCGACGGCATTCTCGGCAGAGTCTCCTGCAACGCTTCCGCCGCCCATGCCATCAATGCTGGTACCCGGGGCGAAGTGCCGAAACCCCTCGCCCTCGTTGACGCGCTCGTTCAGTAACAGCTCAATATAGTCGCAAAGGAACCCCCCCCGTTCACGCAGCGTCACCTGTCTGGGCGGTCGCCCAGCAGCAATGTCGGCCGCCTGCGCGAGAATCCATGGATTGCGCAGCACGCCCCGACCTACTAACACGCCACTCACGCCTGAATCCATGCGCTCGATCACGTGCTCAGGTTCGATGCAATCGCCACTACCGAACACAGGAATCGTCAGCGCATCTGCGACGCGCGACACCAACTCCCAATCCGCCGCGCCACGGTAGGACTGTGCGGCAGTGCGGCCATGAATCGTCACGGCAGCGGCTCCGGCATCCTCTACCATCCTGGCCAGTTCCGGTGCATTGCGATTGTCGTCGTTCCACCCCGCGCGCATCTTCACGGTCACCGGAATGTTTACCGATTTTGACATCGCCTCAATGAGGCTGGCAGCGTGCGCCGGCTCGCGCATGAGGCTGCACCCAGCATGGTGCTTGGCGATTTTCGGGACAGGGCACCCCATGTTGACGTCCACGATGTCCGCTCCCATGTCTTCGACGATCTGTCCAGCCGTCGCCATCTTGCCAGGGTCACCACCGAAAATCTGGATCGACACTGGACGTTCCTCTTCGGTGTATTCGGCGTACTCCAGCGTCCGACCTATGCCACGCACCAATCCTTCCGACGACACCATCTCGGTCACCACCAAGCCACAGCCACCATGGCGCCTGACCAGGCGGCGAAACGCTGTGTCCGTCATGCCGGCCATGGGCGCGACCACGTATGGCGATGGAAGTGTAACGCTGCCGATTTTCATCAATATGGGCGGACGTCAGCAGCGTCCACCTCCACGCTAACGGCTTGGCCAATCAGGTTCACCGAGAGGATCAACCGTGCGTGGGCTCCCTTCCGAATGAGGCGGCCAACGACACCGGCTAGCGGTCCGTGCTTTACCTCCACCATCATGCCCTCTTGAATCATCGGACAAGGATCGTACGCGAGGTTGGTATCCACCAGTTGGCGAATCCAATCGATTTCATGTTCGGGAATCGCTGCAGGTTCACCGTCGACCGAGATGATGTTCACAACACCGGAGCACTTTAGGACGGGCAGTCGATCCTGCGGATCGAACCGAGCAAAGCAGTACCCGGGAAACAGCGGCCAGTCGATCTTCTTCTTCCGATCCTTCCAACGACTCCACTTGGTAACCGTGGGAAGAAACGCTTCGATTTGCTTACGGTCGAGATCCTCACGTACAACTTGTTCGTGCCGTGAGCGCGTCCACAGCGCAAACCACGGTGCTTCGGTCATCCCTCCATGGCTTCCTGCCTCGCCGCCAGCGCTTCGTCGTACGCCCGCTCTAGCTCCTCGTTCCACCACGTGATCGTCGCCTGATCGCGAAGCTGCTCAAGGTACTTCAGTCGCTCACCAGCCATTTTCGCTGAGCCTACTTGTTCGCCGATGTCGTTGCGCGCCTCTGCGAATGTGCGAATTTGCGTTTGTGATCGCGTCTCCAACTTTAGGATCTGATAGCCCGTCGGCAATCGGATGACCTCGGTCAGGCCACCAACCGCAATGTCCCCAATCCGATCTTGCAGCGGCTGCGACAACTCGGCAACGCCGATGGGACCGATCAGGCCACCGTTGGCTCTCGACGGTGCATCGGACAGTTCCCCCGCCAATCGTGGAAACGGTTCGCCCGCCATCAGGCGCTCGCGAATGGCCTCGGCCTCCTCGCGCGCGGCATCATCATCGGCCACGCTAACACCAAGAGCCGTCACGGGCACCTCGATGAACACCTCTCTCAGCGTTAAGGTAGCTGGCGTTGTGAAGTCCTCGCTGTGTTCCTCGTAGTAGGCCCGCGCCTCGTCCTCGGTCACGACGATCTTGTCCACGACTTCCATCCGCTCCGCCTCGGTCGACAGCATTCCGCGCTCGAGCGTACTCCGCAGTGTCTCTACGGTCATCCCTTCCTGTTCCAGCGCCGCCTCGAACTGAGCCTCGTCCGTGAGGTTATTCGACTCCCGTATGTTGGTAACGATGCTTTCGAATTGTTCATCGCCGAGGGCCAGACCCAGCTCGCGTCCGCGCTGAATCAACAACAGCTCATCGACCGCGGTCAGAATCACTTGCGGAGTGACCTCCATGAGAGCCTGCCTCAATACCGGGCTGTCAGACGTCACGTTACCTAGCTCGGGCCGCGAACGTAGTACTTCGACCTGTCGTCGCTCGAAATCAGTCTTGGTCAGAATGTCACCATTGACGTTGACCAGTACCTGCTCGATGACCTGAGCTCCGACATGGACGGGCACCAAAAGAACGAGCAAGGCAATAGTGGAAACCACAACGCGTCTGTTAGTCATGAACACAATCCCTGGAAACGTCATATGTTATCCAATGTTAACCGAGGGCCCGCAGCAGCTTCTCGAGTGTCGCGAACATGCCACTGGCCACTCGTGGACCAGTCGCGGGTTTGCGAAGAATTTCCCCCTTTGTAAAGCCCGCCGTCACATCCCCCGTTGTTGCCCTGGCGGTCCACCAGCTCGGCGCCACCTCACGTGCCAGAGACTCGCCTTTCCGGTGTCCCGGACGTGCCGCACGGCCGCGCCCCGAAGAAGGCTCGGACGTGGGGGGCGACGTTTGCACGCCTTTCGGCGTCTCTATCTCCAACCGCAATGTCGCCGGTGGCACCAACGTCGCTCCCGCATATTCGTGCACAACCTTGATAAGACGCGTCGGGTCCAGCTTCGACTGTGGCCTAAACTTTATGACGACCAACTGGTCTTCCCGGTCGATCGTATCGACGCCAAGGCGATCGGCCAGCACTCGGATGCGCCCGTATTCCGCCAGGTTCAAGATTGAATCTGGAAGCAAGCCATACCGGTCGCGGATTTCCGCCAGGCCATTCTCCAGCTCTCTCTCTGTGCGGGCCGACGCCACGGTCCGGTACGCCACCAGGCGCTGGTTCATCTCCGGAATGTAGGCCTCGTCAATGGTGACGTCGACTTGCAGGTTCACGGTGGCACGCGCCTCGTCTTCGACATCCTCGCCCTTGAGTTCGCGTACGGCCTCCTCAAGCAGCTTCATGTACATTTCGAAGCCAATCGCGTCAATGTGCCCACTTTGCTCGCCGCCAAGCAGGTTGCCAGCGCCCCGAATCTCAAGATCGAGCGCGGCGACACGGAACCCGCTTCCCAGATCACTAAACTCCCTGATCGCAGCCAGCCGTTTCCGTGCCACTGGTGACAGTGACTCCTTGGACGGGATCAGTAAGTAGGCGTATGCAGCTCTGTCCGACCGACCTACACGACCGCGCAACTGGTAGAGCTGCGAAAGCCCATACCGATCAGCTCTGTTAATTATGATGGTGTTGGCATTCGATATGTCGAGACCGTTCTCGACAATCGTGGTTGCTAATAGCACGTCGAATCGGTGCTCCACGAATCCGAGCATGGCGCGCTCCAATTCTTCTTCCTGCATCTGTCCGTGGCCCACCGCAATTCGCGCCTCCGGGACCAAGCGCTGCAGCAGGTTCCCGATCGAAAAGATCGACTCCACTCGATTGTGAACAAAGTAGACCTGCCCCCCGCGAGCCAACTCGTTGCGTATCGCCCGTTCAATCACCGTTGCGTCAAACGGGACGACGTTAGTCTGAATCGACAGGCGATCTTTTGGCGGCGTTTCGATCACCGACATGTCTCGGATACCGACCAGCGACATATTCAGAGTGCGAGGAATCGGCGTTGCGGTCATCGTGAGTACGTCGATCTTTTGCCGTATCTGCTTGATTCGTTCCTTGTGGGAAACACCGAACCGCTGTTCCTCATCGATCACTAGCAGTCCGAGGTCTTTGAACACGACATCCTTGGACAGAAGTCTATGCGTGCCGACGATGATGTCGACCTTCCCGACCAAGAGCCTCTTGAGAATGGCCTCGATTTCCTGCTTGGTACGAAAGCGGCTTACCATTTCGATCACAACGGGGAATCCGGCGAGTCGATCGCGCAGGGTTTTCTGGTGCTGAAAAGCCAGGATAGTCGTCGGCGCGAGAAAGGCAACCTGCTTGCCGTCCATCACCGCCTTGAAGGCAGCACGCATCGCCACCTCGGTTTTGCCATAGCCCACGTCGCCACAAAGCAGGCGGTCCATCGGTGCAGATGTCTCCATATCTGTTTTGATGTCAGCGATGGCCGTCACTTGGTCAGCGGTTGGTTCATACGGGAATGCACCTTCAAACTCCTCCTGCCAGTGAGTGTCTAATCCGAACGCGTGCCCAGACACTGCCTTGCGCTGCGCGTACAGTCTCAGGAGCTCCTCGGCCATATCGCGCATGGCCTTCTTGACGCGGGTTTTCGCCTTCTCCCAGGACGTGCCACCAAGCCGGTCCAGCCCTGGGCGCGCGCCACCCGTGTGTTTCTGAACCAAATCCAGTCGTTCAACCGGCACAAAGAGCTTGTCATCGCCGGAGTAACGCAGCTCCAAAAATTCCTGCGCTGCTTCGCCGCTCCCGGTCAGGCCCAGCTGCTTCAGGCCGACGAACTTGCCGATGCCATGGTCGATATGCACAACTAAATCGCCAACTTTGAGATCGCGCAAATCCGAGAGAAACGTCTTCGCAAGATTTGGCCGTCGCTCGCCTGGGCGACGTTCTTCGTCAAAAACGTCGGCCTCGGCGTATACCTGAAGTGCCGCTCCCGGAAGGCGGAACCCGCGGGAAAGCGAGCCGACGGCAACCAGTACCGTCGCCGCACGCGCGTCTTCGATACCTTCAACCAGCATCGCCACGAGCTCGTACTCCCGAAGAATTTCAACCGTCCGCTCTGCCCGGCCGCGGCTGTCAACGACAAACAGAATCGAATCGCCGCGCTGGCGCACCTCCCTGACCTCGTCCACCCAGTCCTTCACACGACCACGGAACTCCATGGCGGACTCGCAGGCGACGTGGCGCACATTCCCTTCCTCGCCCACGGCCAGCTCTTCGAGATGCGGCGCGCCGGCGACCCTGCCTTCGACGTCCTCCCACGACACAAAGGACTCGGCAGGCGGCCCCAAGATCACGTGACCACGTGCCGCCGCTTCCTGATAACTCGCCTCAAGCTGGTCGCTTACTTTCCGAGCCTGCTCCTCGACCAGCGCGTACTCGGAGACGATCAACTGAGCATCACGAGAGGCACCGAGACACTGCAGAAGCGGCTTTGTTATTCCGCCATCGTCGAAAAGCTCTCGGACCGGCACGATAAGTAATTGATCAATAGAACCGGTTGAGCACTGTGTGGCGGGGTCGAAGCGCCGAATGGACTCGACCTTGTCGTCTACGAATTCGATACGTGCCGGTTTGAGGTCGCCGGCGGGAAAGACGTCGAGAATGCCGCCACGAATCGTGAACGAGCCATGTTCTTCGACCGGATCCTCACGAGTGAAACCAGCATCAACCAACAGATCTCCAAGTACGAATGGCTCAATCTCGTTGCCCGAGGTGACTGCCAGCGATGCACTGAGCATGCGCGTGGGAAGGCTTACCCGCGGCAGCAGAGCCGACGCCGACGCCACGATAAGGCGCGCAGAACCACTCGCCGCCGCATGCAGCGCCCGTGCCCGGGCTGCTGCCACACGGAAGTGTGGCCTCATGCCTCGGTAGGGATCGATCTGCTGTGACGGGAAGGGCAGCACCGCGTGCTCAACGTCTTCGTTAGATGCGCTTTCCAGTACGCCGTAGAAAAAGCGCGCGTCGCCGACGACTTGCTCTACGTCCTTGTCCGTGGGAACGACAAGCACAGTAAGCCCAGACGCAGCTCTGGCCGCGGCCACAGCTGCGAGTGCTTTAGCAGCAGGTGTCAGCCCTGCGATCGCTGGAGCGGGATGGTCCAGGCCGACGCGCGCCGTCGCCTGGCTCAGCAGCGCGCGGAGTGTCAGAGAGGTGGCGGAAGTCGCCATCTGCTACGTGAAAAGGCCACGCACTCTACGGATCACATCGGATGTCGAGTGCCCCGGCACCAATTCGACACGCACGACGCGACCGCCGCGCGCCTCGACGACATCCCTTCCGACGATGCTGTCTGGCCTCCAGTCGGCACCTTTGACGAGCACATCCGGCCCTACCGAAGTGATGATCGCGTGCGGGGTATCGTCATCAAAGATAACGACAGCATCCACTGACACAAGGGCAAGCAGCAGTTCGGCGCGTTCCCGCTCGGGGGTAACGGGCCGGTCCGGTCCTTTGTTCACGCGCACCGACCGGTCAGAGTTAACGCCCACCATCAAGGTATCGCCCAGCGCACGTGCGTCGCACAGGTACCGCACGTGGCCCGGATGCAAAAGATCGAAAACGCCATTCGTGAAGACCACGGTGCCGCTTTCAACACGGACACGATTTGCGAACATCACTGCTTGTTCCGCTGTCAGTAGCCCCGCTCCCTCTTTGTCCGGGACCCGCAATTTGGTCAACGGTCGTCGCTCTGCGGGCGGGCGCTATTGGCCGATCCAAGGCCAGTGATACAGATGTCGCCCGAAAAACTCCAGCGGTGAGGCGGCCGGAAGATACCGACCTCTTTCACCGGCGACGTGATGCGCAGCGTGTAGAGCAGACGATGATAGTCATAGGGGGCACCATTCTTCCGGTGAACAGCAACGTCGACCTTGTAGGTCCCGGCGACTAGATTCAGCCGATCGATCGCGAAGCAAACCTCACCCTGACTGGTCATTGCCCCGGCCTCTGCGCCATCGATTTCAGTGTTTGTACCGTAGCAACAGATACCATCCGCATTAAAGAGCCCCACCCCGAACACCAGATCGGTCACCGGGCTATGGGCCCGTACCTGCAGACGAATTTCTACAGGGGTTCCAGAGGGAAACACGTACGAGGGCTGCCCCGACGCACCAACGAATGCGACGGCGTCAATCTCGACTTCCCGGGAACCCCACCGGCCCTCGACGGCCTTGAAAAAATCCGGGGGTGTCGTTTCGGCTGAAGTGTCGGCAGAAGGAGTAGTCCCTGACGGCGTCTCCATCGACGACTTCTGGACCTCGGGCTCCACCGCCGGCATCGACTCCTGAGACACTTCGGCGATCGCCGCGGTAGCGGCCTGGCCAAGCGCACGATCCTCTGCCTGCGCCACATCCAGCCGATACGCATCGATGACTCGCCGTGGATCACCCTGCGCCCGAATGAGGCCACCGTCGAGCCACAACACTTCGTCGCAGAACGTGGTCACGAGATCGAGCGTATGCGTGACGAGTAGTACGGTCCGACCCTTCCGCCGGAATTCGGAAAACTTGTCGAGACACTTATGGGTAAATGCTTCATCGCCGACCGCTAGCACCTCATCCACAAGTAGCACCTCGGGATCGACGTGCACAGCCACCGCGAAACCAAGACGCATGTACATGCCGGACGAGTAGGTCTTCACAGGCGCGTCGATGAAATCCTCAAGTTCCGCAAACGCAACGATCTCATCGAAACGCGCAGACACCTCACGCTTAGTAAGACCCATCATCATCCCGTTGATATAGACGTTGTCCCTTCCGGAAATTTCTGGATGAAATCCGGCGCCGAGCTCGATGAGCGCGGAGATCCGCCCGCGAACGATCACGCTGCCAGCACTCGGCTGCCCAATACCCGCAATCAGCTTCAGCATCGTGCTCTTGCCAGAGCCGTTGCGCCCGATGATTCCCAGCGTCTTCCCCCCAATCACGTCAAACGAGACACCTTTGAGTGCCTCAAAGGTGTCATCAGGACGCAGATCGCGCAGCACTCTACCCGACAGCAAGGCGCTTTTCAGGGTTCCGAACTGCCGTCGCCGTCCGTAGCGACGATATTTTTTCTGAACATCACGCACTTCGATCGCGTTGGTATTTGTCACGCCTCTGCCGTCCTCCGCCTTAGACTTCTTCGGCAAACGTGTCCCTGAGCCGATCGAATACGAAGTACCCGAGCGCTAAAACGCACAGGGCTCCCCCTCCCACGGCGAGCAATCGTGGCCACTCGGTAAACGTACCTTCAATAAAGAGCACTTCCTGATACGACACCGCGAGGTGCGTGAACGGATTCAGATTCAGGTACCACCTCAACGACTCCGGCACCATTGACATCGGATAAATGATCGGCGTCGTGAAAAACCAGAGCGTTAACAAGTTAGTCAACAGATCCCGGATGTCACGGAAATGCACCGTGAGGGCTGCCAGCAGCAGCGCTAATCCAAGCATCAACACCAGTTGAACCAGCACAATCACCGGAAACCAGAGCAGGTCGGTCAGCATGATCGGTACGCGGTAGTAGAGAAGGAAGGCCACCAGAATGGGCAGGCCCAGACAAAAGTGAGCCAGCCCGGCGAAGACCGTGACGATTGGCAACACCTCTGCGGGAAACAGTACCTTGCGAATCAGATTACTGCCCGCGATCAGTACGTTTGACGCTTCGAGCAGCGACGCTGAGAACCAGGCCCATGGCAAGATGCCGCAGAACATGAAGAGCGCAAACGGATCAAGTTCGGGAGGACGGACGCCCGGCAGAACCACCGTGAACACGAACGAGTAAACGAGCAGCAGCAGAAGCGGATTGACGAAGGACCAGAAAAATCCCAGTACAGACCCCCGGTACCGCGCCTTCAGGTCGCGAACCACGAGGCTGGCAATCAAGCTGCGATATCGAAGAACCTGTCGGAGTCTCAGTAGCAAATTCAGGCCTCTACGGCCTTACTTATACCTTTGTCCGAGGTCGAGATGCGACTTGACTGCGAATCTGGGATTTCAGCAGGGCGACACGGGCCCGCTCGATGTCGATTTCAGTCGTCTTCTTCAGCCGCTCTTCAGCCCGTTCTCTGGCGGCTTCAGCTCTGCCGATATCAATGTCGTGCGCTTGCTCGGCAATCTGCGCCAGCACGGTGACCCGATCCGGCAACACTTCGCTAAAACCAGTCGCAATGGCCAGGTAGTGTGTCTCCTGTCCGATGCGGTACCACAGTTCGCCCACGGCCAGCGTGGCCAGTAACGGCGTGTGACCCGGCAAGACGCCCAGGCAACCTTCCGCGCCAGGGAGATAAACCTCGTCCACCTCTTCTTGGACCAAAGACTGGTCGGGCGTCACGATCTCAAGCAGGAGCTTTGTTGGTAAGGCCATATGCGTTCGGTAGACCTGTGGCTACGCCGCTTTCATCTCTGCGGCCTTCTCCAATGCTTCCTCGATCGTCCCCACTAGGTAGAACGCCTGTTCTGGCAGGTCGTCGTGCTTGCCAGCGACAATTTCCTTAAACCCCTTAATGCTCTCAGCAATGGAGACGTACTTGCCCTTAATCCCTGTGAATTGCTCGGCCACGAAAAAGGGCTGCGACAGAAACCGCTGTAGCTTGCGCGCCCGCGACACGGTGAGCTTGTCATCTTCTGAGAGTTCGTCGATGCCGAGAATCGCGATGATGTCCTGAAGGTCCTTGTACCGCTGCAGAATCAGCTTCACCGAGCGAGCCACCTCATAGTGTTCCTCGCCCAGCACGCGCGGGTCCAGGATGCGGGAGGTCGACGCGAGCGGGTCCACAGCAGGGTAGATCCCCAACTCGGCGATCTGCCGTGACAGGTTGGTCGTGGCATCAAGGTGCGCGAATGCGGTGGCTGGTGCCGGGTCAGTGTAGTCGTCAGCGGGCACGTAGATCGCCTGCACCGACGTAATCGATCCCTTGCTCGTGGACGTGATGCGCTCCTGCATCTGGCCCATTTCGCTCTGTAGCGTCGGCTGATAGCCGACTGCTGATGGCATGCGCCCGAGCAGCGCCGAGACCTCCGAGCCTGCCTGCGTGAACCGGAAGACGTTGTCGATAAACAGCAACACGTCCTTGCTCTCGGCGTCACGGAAGTATTCAGCGAGGGTGAGCGCCGAGAGACCTACCCGGAGACGGGCACCAGGCGGCTCCGTCATCTGACCGTAGACCAACGCCGCGCGCGACTTGGACATGTCCTCGGTGTTGATCACGCCAGACTCCTGGAACTCATTCCAGAGATCGTTACCCTCACGGGTGCGCTCACCAACACCGCCGAACACCGACACTCCGCCGTGTTTCATAGCGATGTTGTTGATCAACTCCATGATGATGACGGTCTTGCCAACTCCCGCACCACCGAACAAGCCGATCTTGCCGCCCTGGAGGTAGGGCTCGAGCAGGTCGATGACCTTGATACCCGTCTCGAACATCTTCAGCTCCGTTGACTGATCTTCGAGTGACGGTGCCTCTCGATGGATCGGCCAGCGCTCCTTCGACTCGACGGGCCGATCAGGGAAATCCACCGGCTCTCCAAGCACGTTGAGGACGCGGCCGAGCGTCTCCGGGCCGACGGGCACCGTGATCGCTGAGCCGGTGTCGACGGCCGTCATGCCACGGGTCAGACCGTCTGTCGGCTGCATTGCGACGGTGCGCACCCGGTTCTCGCCGAGGTGCTGCTCGACTTCGGCCACGATGTCGATCTTGTTGCCGCCGTCGGCGCCCTCAGCAACGATCCGGACCGCGTTGTAGATCTCCGGGAGGCCGTCCGGAAACTCGATGTCAATGACAGGGCCAATAACCTGAATGACCCTCCCTGTTCGCGCTTCTGCTGATGTCTGTACCATTCCGTCTCTCGTTCGCCAGTGTTAGCTAGGTGTCTAGGTTGCCGCAGCGCCGGATACGACCTCGATGATCTCCCGGGTTATCGCCGCCTGCCGAACCTTGTTCATGTACAACGTGAGGTCCTCGATTATTTCCGCCGAGTTGCGGGTTGCCGCGTCCATCGCGGTCATCTGCGCGGCGAAGAACGCCGCATTCGATTCCAGAAGCGCCCGGTAGGTTTGCACCTGCACGTGCCGCGGCAGCAGGTCCTTGAAAATCTCCTCGGGCTCCGGCTCGTACAGATAATCAGCGCTCGAACCCGTCGCCTCATCGTCGAACCGCGGAATCGGGAGAAGCCGCTCGACGACGATTCGCTGCGTCATCACCGACTTGAATTCGTTGTAAATGAGATACACGCTCGACGCGCGTCGGGACACGAATTCGTCGATGGCCATGTCGGCAATCTCGGCGGCATGACTAAACGCGAGATGCTGGAACACCCCCACCTGCTCGAAGCGCACGTCAAATCCACGGCGACGGAAAAAATCGCGCCCCTTGCGTCCGATTAACCCGAGCGCAACGTCGTCGGTCTTTCGACCTCCATCGCGGACGAATTGCCCTGCCGACTTGATAACGTTGGAGTTAAAGCCTCCGCATAGCCCGCGATCGGCTGTGATCACAATGACGAGCGGACGGCTGTCGATCTGTTCCGGGCTTCGAAGCAACGGGTGCGATTCGGGATCCACCCTTGTGACCAAGCCGTTGAGCACCTGCAGCATGCGCTGCGCAAACGGACGCGCGGCGATCACGCGCTCTTGCGCCCGCTTCAAGCGCGATGCCGCGATCATCTTCATCGCCTTCGTGATTTGCTGGGTCGACTTGACCGCCCGAATACGTCGACGCAGATCAATCAGTGACGGCATGATTCAAGCGAAGTGAAGGCCTGCACGATGTGTTACGCAACCACGGCGGGCTCTGTCGTCACGACGAACTGCTTCCCAAATTCCTTGAGCGCTGCTTCAGCTGCAGCTTTCAGCTCGTCGTCGAATATTTTCTTTTCGCTGATCCCAGTCAACACGCCCGGATGGCGCGCTTCGAGGAAACGATACAGGTCTTCCTCGTAACGGGCAACATCGTCGATCGGCACCACATCGAGGAAACCCTTCGTGGCGGCGTAGACGATGATTGCCTGTTTTTCAACGCTCAGCGGCTGGTACTGCGCTTGCTTCAGAATCTCGACTAGCCTTCGGCCTCGATCGAGTTGGGCCTGCGTGCCTTTGTCGAGGTCGCTGCCGAACTGCGCGAACGCCGCCAGCTCGCGATACTGTGCGAGATCGAGACGCAGCGTGCCGGCCACCTGTCGCATCGCCTTGATCTGCGCTGAGCCACCCACACGCGACACCGAATTACCGACGTTGATGGCCGGACGGACGCCCTGGTGAAACAGGTCGGTCTCCAGAAAGATCTGCCCGTCGGTGATCGAGATCACATTCGTCGGGATGTATGCCGAGAGATCGCCTGCCTGCGTCTCGATGATCGGCAGTGCCGTCAGCGATCCACCCCCCATGTCCGCGTTCAGTTTCGCTGCGCGCTCGAGGAGCCTGGAATGGAGATAGAACACATCGCCGGGATAGGCTTCACGGCCCGGCGGGCGTCGAAGAAGCAGAGAGATCTCACGATACGCCTGTGCATGCTTCGACAGGTCGTCATACACGACGAGCGCGTGCCGTCCACTGTCTCGAAAGTACTCACCTATAGCGCATGCCGAGTACGGGCCGATGTAGAGCATGGGTGCTGGATCCGCCGCGGTCGCCGCAACGACGACCGTATAGCTCATCGCGTCGTGCTCCTCGAGCGTCCGCACCACTTGCGCAACCGTTGACCGCTTCTGCCCAATCGCGTTGTAAATGCAGATGACATCTTTGCCGCGCTGGTTGATGATCGCGTCAGTGGCAACGGCGGTCTTGCCAGTCTGCCGGTCGCCGATAATCAGCTCGCGCTGCCCACGACCGATCGGCACCATCCCATCAATCGCCTTGAGGCCGGTCTGCAGCGGTTCCTTCACGCCTTGCCTATCCACCACGCCAGGCGCTAGCCGCTCGATCGGTAGAAACTGCTTCGTCTCGATTGGCCCCTTGCCATCGATCGGCTCTCCGAGCGCGTTGACGACGCGCCCGAGCATTTCGTCGCCCACCGGGACCGAGATGATGCGCCCTGTACGCTTAACGATGTCACCCTCCTTGATCTTGGTGAAGTCGCCCAGCAGCACCGCGCCAACGCTTTGCTCCTCCAGGTTCAGCGCAATCCCGAACACGCCATGTGGGAACTCAAGCATCTCGCCCGCCATCGCTCCCTCGATGCCGTACACGCGAGCGATGCCGTCACCGATAGCGATAACGCTACCAACTTCGGCGACATCAACCTCAACAGCGTGGCTGCCGATCTGGTCACGAATGATCTTGGATATTTCTTCCGCTCTGATGTCCATCAGCGTTATTCCTCGAGGCGTTCTCTCATATTCGCAAGCTGCGTCACGATGCTGCCGTCGTACACAGTGCTGCCCACGCGCGCGACAACCCCGCCAATCAGTGCGGGGTCGACGCTTGTCGTCATCGTGACGCTGCGCCCAGTCGCGGCAGCGAGCCGCTGTTCAAACTGCGTCACCTGCTCGGGCAGCAGCGGCAACGCCGTGGTGATTTCGGCGCGAGTGATCTGCCGGAAATCCATTAATCGTTTGCGATACTCGGCCGCCAGATCTGGAAGCAGCACCAAGCGGTTGCGATCCGCAAGCATCAATATCAACTTGCTGAGCACGGGCGAGGACTTTGCTCGCGACAGGAGCGCCTCGACGATTCCTCGTTTAGCTGCCACCGACACGGCTGGGCTCGTCAACGCCTTTCTGAACTCAAGGTTGCCGGTATACGTCTCCACCAGGGCCGACAACTCTTGCTCCACCTGCTCAGGATCGCTTTCCAGTGCGACGACGTCGAGGAGTGCTCGCGCGTATCGAGTCGCGGACGCACGCGTTGTCATGGCTTCACCTGCGGTAGCTATCGTTTCCCGAGCCGTTCGCTGCACACCACCGGGCGAGGCTCTGCGAGCTTGTACCTGAATGGCACAAGCAATCTTTTATAACACAAAAGAGACTTGGCGAGCTCGCCTCCTGAGAGGAAACGTCAGCCTCCGTTCCGGTCCGACGGCTTCGTTTCGGTCAGGTGTTTAAACAAGCGCTGGAGCTCCAATTCAGAGCCGAACGTGATTTCGATTTGCCCCCCGCGGTCTGCCCGCTTCTGTGTCCCCTTGCGGCCGCCGTCCCGTCGCACAATCTGAACTTTTGTGCCAAGAGCGAAGCGCAGGCGATCCTCTGCTGCCTTTGTGTGCACGTCGGCTGGCGGAGGGTTCACCTCGGTTCGAGCAGGGCGTCGCGGTTCCGTGAGCTTCTTCACGAGGGCTTCGGCATCCCGCACTGACAGAGACTTCGAGATCACGTCGCGGGCGGTCTGGCGCTGCGCCGAGTGGTCTGGCAACGCCAGCAACGCACGTGCATGACCCATCGAGAGGACCCCTGAGGCCAGATCGCCGCGCACTTCCTCAGGCAACCGCAGTAAGCGCAAGTAGTTGGCGACCGATGTCCGGTCCTTGCCAACTGCGGCCGCGATCTGCTCCTGCGTAAGGCCAAACTCATCAGCGAGACGCTGATACGCAAGTGCTTCGTCGACCGGGTTCAAGTCTTCGCGCTGGAGATTTTCGACCAGCGCAAGTTCTAACAACTGCTGCTCGGCGCCCTCAGGAACCTCGCGGATCACGACCGGCACTTTGAGGAGTCCCGCCCGCTGTGATGCGCGCCATCGTCGTTCGCCAGCGATGATGCTATACGTGCCACCGGTTCGCCTGACCAGAATGGGTTGGATAATGCCGTTGACCTTGATCGACTCGGACAACTCGGTCAATCTCTCGTCGTCCAGTTGTAGGCGCGGCTGCTGATCGCTGGGTGCTAGTAGGTCGATATCAACGTCGATCGCGCCCTGTCGGGACGGCTCGGGCGCATCGGGGATCAGCGCGCTCAAGCCCTTGCCGAGCGCGCGGCGTCGTTCGCTCATCGCTGGACTCCTCCGGACTCCTCCGGCCTCGGATCGTTATGCGGCATGGCGTGCCAGCATCTCCCGCGCGAGCGCGAGATAGGCCTCCGCGCCACGTGACTTTGGATCGTACAGGACCACCGGCAGTCCATGACTTGGCGCTTCACCCAGACGGATGTTGCGCGGAATGATGGTGTCGAACACTTTGTCTTTGAAAAACTCCCTGACATCGCGCGCGACAAGTTGACCGAGGTTTGTGCGATCGTCGTACATCGTCAACAGCACGCCTTCGACATCCAGGTCTGGATTTAACCCGCTACAGACCCGACGCATCGTCGCCACGAGGTCGGCCAATCCTTCCAGCGCAAAATACTCGCAATGCAGCGGAATGAGAACGCTATCGGCGGCCACGAGGGCATTCAGTGTCAATAAGCCAAGTGATGGCGGGCAATCAACAAAGATGAGATCAAAACGCGTACGGAGAGGCTCGAGAACACGCCGCAGTCGCATTTCACGCTCGGGGACGGACACGAGCTCTACCTCGGCACCGGTGAGATTGCGGTCGGCAGGAATAACCGTCAGGTTCTCGATCTGGCTTTCCAGCAGGAACGCCGCAGGATCGACGTCGGTCATCAGTGCTTCGTAGATCGTGCCGGCTGGTGCGTGGCAGCCTTTCAGTCCGACGCCACTTGTTAGATTGCTCTGGGGATCGAGATCGACAAGTAGAACGTTCCGACCTGACAAGGCCAACGAACTCGCGACATTAATCGCCGTTGTCGTTTTGCCGACGCCACCCTTTTGATTGGCCACCGCGAGAATCCGCCCCAAGGGCGCATGTTTATCGTTCATATGACCAATAATGTTTTTCTTGTGTGTCGAACACGATCCCAACTCTAATTGGCCATGACGTGCCGGTCAAGAACAATGTTCCACGTGGAACAGACGAACACATAGCGAACACTTGTAGCAAGGTGGCGTTCTGGCGACCCGACGTTCCACGTGGAACACTGCCAGTCTAATCGCGTTTCGTGAGCACAACAAGGCGGCTCCGGAGCGATTCGATAAGGGGGTAGGTAGCTTGCCACGCCAGCGGTGGCGTCACGCTTTCCGGCTTCGTGGACGTTCCGGGGCCCCTGAAGAGGAGCACGAGCCCTCCGGGCTTAACGAAAGCCTGAAGCGTCTGGAGCGTTCTGGATTCGACACGAACAGCGCGTACAGAGACTACGTCAAACGTTTCGTGGAAATCAGGCCTGGTCAACAACTCCTCAAACCGCCCAGTAATAACCTTAGCGCCAGTCAGGTCAAGCGTGCGAACAACCTCACGCAGGAACATCGACTTCCGGGTCTTCGATTCAACCATGAAAAGATATGGGCACGACGACGCAAGTGCTAGCGGGATCGCGGGTGAACCGCCGCCTGTTCCAACGTCGAGCATTCGTGCAGTGCTGGGCGGGACGTGCCGCGCAGCAACTACTGGCTCAATCAACAGCCGATCGAGAGCGTTTACTGGAGCGTCCGACAGCTTCAGCCCTGTGAGGTTGACCTTTGCATTCCAGGTGGCGAGCAAGCGATAGTAGGCCTCAAGCTGGACAGCCAGTTGAGAAGGAAGCACCAAGCCGACACGGCGCGCCCGTCGAGCAAGCCTATCCTGAAAACCCTTACTATTCAATGACTTACGTTCGCTTACGGATTGCCGCTCCGAGGACCGCGATCGCCGCTGGCGTGACCCCTGGGATCCTAGACGCCTGACCCAGCGTCTCTGGCCGCACCTGCATGCAGCGCTGTACGACCTCCTGCGACAGGCCAGAAACCCCGGCGAACACAAAGCTTTTAGGGATGCGACAATGCTCCTGGCGCCGAGCTCGTGCAACTCGTACCAATTCTTGCTTCACGTACCCCGCGTATTTTGCGTTGCTCTCTAGAGTCGCCACATCGAGTGCACGTCCGGACGGCTCCAGGTCGAGGACCACGTCACCCTTTTCGAGAAGCGGCTCAAGCTTGACGGTAGGATGGCGGAGCAGGGTGCTCACTTTGACACGCTCCCCGCCTTCGCGTTTGACCATCGTACGCTCGAGCGTAGCGGTGTTTCTGGTGTGACGCGACCGGCGAGCCTCAAAACGCTCGTAGCGCCGGTTATCGACCAGGCCAATTTCTCGGCCGTGGGGTGTCAACCGCAGGTCGGCATTGTCAATCCGGAGCAGTAAACGATGCTCGGCCCGAGAAGTAAACATCCGGTACGGCTCTAGGCAACCCTGCGTTACCAGATCGTCAACCAAGATACCAATATAGGCTTCATCGCGGCCAAGCGTAAACGCCGACTCCTTCCGAACCTTTTTAGCCGCGTTGATTCCGGCCACCAACCCCTGTGCGGCAGCCTCTTCGTACCCTGAGGTGCCATTGATTTGCCCCGCGAAGAAAAGACCAGCAACCCGGTGCGTCTCTAGCGTGGACTTGAGCTCTGTCGGCTGAATGAAATCGTATTCCACTGCGTAGCCCGGTCGGATCATGCTGGCATCTTCCAAGCCCGGCAGTGCACGCACCAATTCCTCCTGCAGCCCCGCGGGCATTGACATTGAAAAGCCGTTCACGTAGATATCGTCGGCATCCAACCCCTCTGGTTCAAGGTAGATCTGATGCCGCTCACGCTCTGGGAATCGCATGATTTTGTCCTCCAGCGAGGGACAATACCGTGGACCGATTCCCTGAATCTGACCGTTGAAGAGTGGGCTGGAGCCGATGTGCTGTCGCACGAGGTTGTGAACACGATCTGTGGTGTGCAACACCCAACAGCTGATCTGGTTCAGCGGCGGTGCCTCCGTTAGAAACGAGAATGGCACGGGAATCTTGTCGCCTGATTCTTCAGTAAAAATGCCTTTCTTCACTGCCCCCTTAAAATCGATCGAGTCGCGACGAAGCCGAGGGGGAGTTCCAGTTTTAAGTCGTCCGCCCATAAAACCGAGGGACATAATCGACTCCGCAAGCTCGCACGACGGCGGTTCCCCGTACCTCCCAGCAGGACGCTGCTCCGGTCCGATATGAATAAGTCCATTAAGAAATGTGCCTGTGGTAACGACAAGCGCGCCGCACCCATATCGGTCGCCGCTTTCCATGATGAGACCGACGATTCGGCCGTGCTGCACATCAAGCCGGGCGGCCTTGCCGAACAACCATGAAATCCCCGACTCGCGCTCAAGCACCTCGGTAACCCAGGCACCGTACCGTCGTTTGTCCGCTTGTGCCCGAGGCGACCAAACTGCCGGGCCTCGGCTGCGGTTAAGTAGCTTGAACTGAATACCCGTCGCGTCGATTGCCATCCCCATCAGTCCGCCCAATGCATCAATCTCGCGGACCAGATGACCCTTCGCGGTGCCTCCGACTGCAGGGTTGCACGGCATATGAGCAACAGTGTCACGCGACAGCGTACACAAGCCGACACTGCAGCCAAGACGCGCGGCCGCGTACGCTGCTTCAACCCCTGCATGACCGGCACCGATCACGATGACATCAAACGCGGTCATGCCCCCCGCACTACTTTCCAATACAGAACTTCTGAAAGACATGACGCAGCAGATCCTCGTTCGTACGCGCACCGCCAATTTCCTCCAGGCTCGCACGAGCGGCCTGGAGGTCGGCAAGGACATATTCCTCAGGCGTCCCTCCACCCGTGACAGCTTGCTGAGCAGCGCACAGCCGCCTGTGTGCCGTCTTAACAAGCTCAATGTGGCGCTCGTTCGAAATCGCGGCTTCATCACGAAGCGAATCACCCCCCGTCAAGGCTGTAGCAATCGCGCATCGTAAAGCATCCATACCGACGCCCGTGCGCGCGGATACCCGTAGCAACCCCTCGGGCGCCGCAGCCGACCCAACGCCGGCACCTGTGGCTGGGAGATCCGATTTGTTGCTCACAACAATTCGTCGGCCGCTGGCGGTCTGGGTGAGCAACAGAGCGTCTTCTGCCTTGAGAGGTTCGCTGCCATCGAGCACCAGCAGAACTAGATCGGCCGTTGCGCGTGCACGTACGCCCCGCGACACGCCTTCGCGTTCGACCAGATCCCTCGCATCATGCCAGCCCGCTGTGTCAATAAGCGAGACGGCCAGACCTTCTACATCGACCTGCTCGGCAACCAGATCGCGGGTGGTCCCTGGAACCGCTGTCACAATCGATCGGCCAGATCCTGCTAAGTAGTTGAATATACTTGATTTGCCGACGTTTGGACGGCCTGACACCACAACCGTAGCGCCCTCCCGAATCATCCGCCCCCGCCGCGCACTCCTCAACAAAGACTCGAGCTGCGCCACGATCCCACCAACTCGCCGACCGGTCTCCGCCGGCTCGATAAAATGGTACCCCTCGTCTGGAAAATCGAGCGACGCTTCGAGATGCGCAATTAAATCGAAGAGTTCGGCGTCGATGGCTCCGATCCGCTCCGTGAGTGTTCCGTCGAGTTGATCGAATGCGACCCGCGCCTGCAACGGTGTAGCTGCAGCAATTAGATCAGCAACCGCCTCAGCCTGGATGAGGTCGCGCTTACCGTTGAGAAAGGCGCGCAGCGTGAACTCTCCAGGTTCCGCCAACCTCGCACCTGCACTGATTGCATTTTTAACGATCGCACGAAGCACGACAGGGCTGCCATGCGCGCTGATCTCGACAACGTGCTCGCCTGTGTAGGAACGGGGCTCTGGAAAATAGGTGGCGACCACCTCGTCGAGCATGTCGCCGTCCCCCTCTTGCTCCGCGACACGCACACGGGCGAGCGTCGCACGACGTGGCCCAAGAGGCGCGCCCCGATTGAGAATCCGCGTGGCGATCTGGTGGGACGAGGGACCGCTGATCCGAACGACGCCGATGCCGCCCCTGCCCGGCGGCGTCGCGATGGCGACGATGGAGTCATCGGTGGAGAACACGGGCTGACTACCAGTGGCTGACTACCGCACCCAACGCCGAGCCTACTTGGTCGTCGAGATAATAACCGTTTTCATAAACGCGTCTCCGATGCTTTCCGATGTCACACCGGGATCCTCTGCAACCGCGAGATGCACGATCCGGCGCTCGTAGGGATTGAGCGGCCCCATCTCCTGAGCTGTTCCGGACGACTGCGCCTTCTCCGCGTTGAACCGCGCCATTTGCTTTAGTTCCAGATCTTTGTCCCGGCGGAACCCATTACAGTCGATTACAATGCGTCGATCATCGCCAAGTTGTCGGCGAAACGCCGTGGCCGTCAAGTGCTGCAACGCCTGAAGTCCTTCTCCGTTGCGCCGAACCAAAACGCCGCCGTCCTCTCCCTCAAGGTTGATGCGCGTGCCATCAGGCGTTTCTTCAACCGTCGGAGAGAGCGTCAGGCCCATCGCTGCAACAACTTGTTGCAGGAACTCGGTGATTGTGGTTGTCAGTGACATAGGTTCTCTCGGCCGCTGCCGCCAAGCGCCCCCTGCTACCCCACGGGACGAGACGCAGCGCGTTGTTTACGATCGTTTCTCCGCCCCGGTCGTACGGCCAGCACCGGAATTTTTCAGTTTACGCTCAGCGGGAGGGCGAACAGTCGGCACTATAACCGGACCAATCATCCAGAGGGTAAAGTATTGCTGACCAATCGCCCACAGATTGCTCACGAACCAGTACACGACCAAGCCGCTTGGCGCCTGCAGAAAGAAGAAGGTGAACATGAGCGGCATGAGCATCATGATTTTCTGCTGCGTAGGATCGGCCGTCGAGGGGGTGATCTTTGTCTGCCAGAACATCGTCCCGGCCATTAGGACCGGAATGATGTAGTACGGGTCAGGCTGCGAGAGGTCGTTAATCCAAAAACCGAAGACGGCGCCACGGAGCTCGATTGATTGGCTAAGCATCGAGTAGAACGCGAGCAGGACCGGAAACTGAAGCAGCATCGGCACGCAGCCGGCCGCCGGGTTAACCCCCTTCTCCTTGTAGAGCGCCATGATCTCCGTGTTCATCTTCTGGCGGGCCGGGTCAGTTTTCTTTAGGCCTTTGTACCGCTCCTGAATTGCCTTCATCTGCGGCTGCACGACCTGCATCTTTCGCATCGACACAACGCTCTTGTGGCGGAGCGGCGAGATCGTTACGTTAATCAACAGCGTCAGCAAGACAATCGACCAACCGTAGTTGCCAGCAAACCCGTAGATCCACTGAAGCGCGCCGAGCAGCGGCACGGCCAGCCATCCGAAGATCCCAAAATTGATCGCCCGAACGAGTTCCGCATCAACAGATCTCAGGAGGTCAAGTTGCTTCGGCCCATAAAAAAATTGCACGTTCTCTGGTGAGCCTGGAAACGTGAAGCTCTGCGACACCAGTGCCCGCTGCGTTTCCTCGGGACCGGCAATAGGTGTGAACTGGAACTCAACTCGGACCTGACCCGTGTTGAGAGCAGCCGCGATGAAATAGTGATCGTCGATACCCACAAACCGATACGGCCCTTGGTGACCAGGCTGTTCCTCAATATCGGCGACCGTCAGTCGTTCGACGCTCCCATCAAGATGATAAATACCCTGTGGGGGCTGCACGTAATTACCAGTGAAGAAGCTGCCGCCGCCGGACTGCGCGCCCGAGTCCTCAAGGCCAGGCCCCCAGAGCACGCTCGGGTTCAAAGCAACCCCGTCGCTTTCTACGGTAGCGGAGAAGGCAATCAGATAGTTCTGCGGGTCAAACCGAATTTCCTTGCGCGCCCGAAGGCCGGAGGCATCCTCGAATTCGAAGAACACGCTTGCCTCCGCGGTCTGTGCATCTACCCGGCCCATGTTAGCCCCGGTGACCCTATACAACGCCGAGTTTAGCCGCTCGGTTATACCCTCATCGTCCACACGCAACGTGAAAGGCGTTACCGAGCCGGAGGGCAAATCCGACGGCACGAGGTCCACGGGCTGCCCGAGGCTATCCCGGTAATTTTTGAGACGCCAGTGAAGAATTCGGCCGCCTCGATTCGACAGCGTTGCCTCGACAGTTGCTGTTTCGACCACGATTTCCCGCTCGATCTCATCTCCAATAACCACTGCGGCCGGCGCAGCCGGCGTCAACGCTGGCCCACTGGAGGGGGGCAACCCGGCAGCAGGTGTAGGCTGTTGCGGCGTGGGTAACATTACCTGTGGGTCTTGCGCTGCACTGGACGGTGCCTCTGATAAGACAGTCTGGGGTTGAGCCTCGGAGGGCGGAACCGGCGGCAACACAAACATCTGATAGCCGTACAGCACGAGAAAGGACAGGAACACGGCGACGAGAACTCGGCGCTCCATTGGCACTACCGCGGCACCAGATCGACGCCGTGACGTCCCAAAGGATGACACTGCGACAGGCGGCGCACGCCCAGCCATGTACCGCGCCAGGCACCGTGCATCTCCACCGCCTCGCTCATGTAGTCCGCACACGAGGGATAGAACCGACAACACCCTGTAAACAACGGTGAAATAAGGACTTTATATACTCTTAGCAGGCCGATGATGGTGGCGGCCCCGCGACCCACTCGAACGGGAGGTGGATAACTTCCATCCGCTGCGCCGAACCGTGGCGTTGTAGTCAGCTTCGAGGTTCTGGAAAGGGGCGTCAAGCATTTCCTTGTGCGGCACGACGACGATGTCAAGCGCAGTTGGTGTTTTGTGGCGCCGGAAGAGCTCCCGGGCGAGCCGTTTGGCACGACTGCGATCAACCGACGAACCGATCTTCCGTGTCGCCGCTACGCCGAGCCGTGCCCACGCACCGCCGTTTGGTAACACAAACACAGTCATAAATCGACCGTGGGCCTTCGTTCCTGTCTTGTAGACGCGCTTGAATTCGGGCGTGCGACGAATACGCTCGGCGGCAGACAGCGCCTGTCCACTCATACAGGCTCCTGTTCGGGCCTCCGCGACTAACCTTCGTCAGCAACGGTCAGTCGCTTGCGGCCCTTAGTCCGACGCCGTTTAAGAACAATTCGGCCGTTCTTCGTCGCCATCCTGACGCGAAAACCGTGCTTTTTTCGGCGGCGGCGGGTATTGGGTTGGTAGGTTCGCTTACCCTTCATGCTGGTCCTGCTATTGCGGTATTGATCACACTCGTCTTTCGAGGAGAACTGCTAATACTAGTCGTGCCAGACATGGAGTGTCAAACATGCGCGCAACCTCTTAAAAAACCCTAGTGTGCTACAGTCGCGACCTCGCACCCGTGCAAAGGACCACTTGGTTTGTTCCCTAAGTTTTCCACAGGTGTTGAAAACACTGTGGAAAAACGGGACAAATCGATGGTCTTGACGTAAAAACGTCTATTTTGTGGTGTTTTGGGTTAGGCGAAAGTCATCCGACGCCTTGTTTTACTGCATTTAGCGACTACTGTTCGGATAATTAGCCGTAATCTCTGCGTTTCGCGAAGGCGAAAGGCCAATTTGTTCAGGTTTTTCAAGTCATAGTTCGATGGACGTTAGTATTTGGGATCAAGTTCTTTCTCGAGTCGAAACAAAGGTTAACCGGCACAGTTTTTACACCTGGTTCAAGCCCACTATTTTTGTCGAGGACACAGGTAACTCGATCACGGTGAGGGTGCCAAGCCTGCTCTTTAAGGACTGGCTTACGAAGCACTACTCAGTGGTGCTTTCTGAGGCACTTAGTGAGGTCAGGCGCCCTGGGGTAGAGTTTGTTTTTGTCGCCGAAGGCGCAGCACCGCCGCCGCTTCCAGACGACCCTCCAACACAGCTCGGCACAACGGTTACATCGGAAGCAGCCTCAGCGGCTGGACTCAACCCGCGTTATACCTTTGATACATTCATCGTCGGTCCGTCAAATCAGTTCACTCACGCTGCCTGCCGAGCTGTAGCTGAGGCACCCTCGCGATCTTACAATCCGTTATTTATTTATGGGGGGGTTGGACTTGGAAAAACCCATCTTATGCATGCGATTGGCCAATTCGTATTACAGCACGACCCCTCTTTAAAGCTCACTTACATCTCGTCTGAACGTTTTATGAATGAGATGATCAACGCCTTACGGTATGACCGAATTCTTGATTTTCGTGAAAACTATCGTTCCGTCGACGTCTTACTTGTTGACGACATCCAGTTTGTCTCAGGTAAAGAAGGCACCCAAACTGAGTTTTTTCATACTTTTAATGCTCTGTACGACGCGCAAAAACAGATCGTGCTCAGTGGAGACAGGCCTCCCCATGAGATTCCTGCCCTTGAAGAGCGACTCCGATCGCGTTTTGAATGGGGTTTAATTGCCGACATTCATCCACCAGACATTGAAACCCGAGTCGCCATCCTTAAGCGCAAGGCGGAAGCGGAAGCCGTGCCGTTGCCTGATGGTGTTGCGATGTATATAGCCGGCCGTATTAAATCGAATGTTAGAGAACTTGAGGGATCTTTAATCCGGCTGATTGCCTACGCCTCATTAACTGGCCGCGAGATCACGCTGGAACTAACCCGAGATGTCTTAAAGAACGTGATCGACCAGGACGACAAAGCTATAACAATCGAGGCTATTCAGCGCTATGTTTCAGATTACTACCAGTTGAAAACGGGCGATTTAAAGTCGCGTAATAATTCAAAATCTGTAGCGATGCCGCGCCAGATTGGGATGTATCTGTGTAAGTCATTAACTCACGCGTCTCTTCCAGAGATTGGTCGAAGCTTCGGTGGAAAACACCATTCAACCGTAATCCACTCAGTTAAAAAAATAACCGGACTCCGAAAAAAAGATTCAGATTTCAACACCTTAATTGAGAGTTTTATTCAATCCTTTCATTAAGATCTGAGTTCTCCACACCCACACCCCGACAAAAACTGTGGATATCTTGTACCGCGCTTAGAAGCCTTTTTTTTTGCCAATTTATGCTCTTTTAATCCTCAGGTTTTAACAGACCTTAAACCACTGGTTTTTAAGGATTAATACCGCTGTTTTCAGGTTTTACACCGCACCTTATTCCTATATAATTAACCGTCGTTTCTTCTCTTCTTTAAAAAGGTTTTTCTGAGAGCAATTCATCTCTCCACTTGAGGTCAACAGATACCCATGCAACTCGTTGTTCGCAAAAATGACCTTCTGCGAGAACTACAGCTTTTTCAAGGAATCATAGAAAGAAAAAACACCATTCCAATTCTTGCGAATGTCTTAATTGAGGCGAATAAAGACGAGGTTAAACTACTTGCCACAGATCTTGAGGTGGCCTTACGTAGTCGGTGCCCTGCAACGGTCGGTAAAAGCGGCTCATTAACGCTGCCGGCAAAAAAACTATATGAAATTCTTCGCGCACTTCCCGAAACAGATATTCGGATAGAGGAAGACAAAAAAGGCGTGAGAGTGGCGGCCGATCGGTTCGACTCACGAATACAAACATTACCCCGAGAGGATTTTCCAACACTTCCTGAAACAACTGGTAAAGAGCGCGCTATTCTTCCTTGGGCCGCCCTAAAAGAAATGGTCGCGAAAACACAATTTGCGATCACTGGAGAGGACACCAGGTTTTTTCTTAACGGCGCAAAGTTTTTATTGAGACCAGAGAGCCTTGTAATGGTGGCAACTGATGGACACCGCCTCTCCCTTGTTGAGGTTAAACACAACGTTGGTGTAACCGAGGAAATTGGCGTCATTCTTCCCAAGAAGACAATTTTAGAGCTTGGAAAACTCCTCAGTGAAGGTGAAGGCGACGTGTTTTTTGAGCGTGGTGAGAATCATTTGTTTTTTGAGGTCAACGGTCGCGTGTTGATCTCACGAATGATCGACGGTCAGTTCCCGGCGTATGAGCGCGTTATTCCTAAAAAGAACGATAAAAAGATTGAGTTTGAAAAAGAGAGGCTAACCAACGCGGTTAGGCGTGTTGCTCTTTTATCGAACGAACGCTCTCGATCGGTGAAAGTCGAGGTTACCAAAGGCAAAGTGGACGTGACTTCAAGTAGTTCAGAGTTTGGTGAAGCCCGTGAGGAATTAGCTGTTGATTACGATGGAGACACACTTGAGATTTCATTTAACGCGCAGTACGTGTTGGATTTCCTAAACGCTGTTGAGACTGACGTTGTTGCGTTGTCGCTCAAAGACGATGTCAGCCAAGCGGTAATGACGCCCGTCAATGCTGAAGGTTACGAGTACACCTACGTGATTATGCCGATGAGGATTTAACTGGGGAGCTGACACCTGTCGGCCATCAAGGATACGAGTGGAACCAACGGAACAATCAAACAACCCGCAAGAGCCCCAGGCTCCAGAGTCTCCTGCTTTAGTGGGACCCAACGGCAACGAGTCGGATGGTGACTACGGTGCGGATAAAATCAAAGTTCTTGAGGGCCTCGAGGCGGTCCGGAAGCGGCCCGCTATGTACATCGGATCGACGGGCCCGTCTGGTTTACACCACCTTGTCTATGAAGTTGTGGACAACGCCATTGATGAGGCGCTTGCGGGGTATTGCGACAAAATTAGTGTCACTGTGCATATTGACAACTCCATCACGGTTGTTGATAACGGCCGAGGTATTCCTGTCGACCGGCACGCTAGTGGTAAGTCAGCCGCCGAGGTGGTGTTGACGGTCCTCCATGCTGGTGGGAAGTTCGACAACGATAGTTATAAGGTTTCCGGTGGTCTACATGGCGTGGGTGTCTCAGTGGTGAATGCTCTTTCGGAGCGCCTTCATGTAGAAATCTGGCGTGACGGTAAGGTCTACCAACAAAATTACGAATATGGAGACCCACTCGGCGATCTTGAGATGACTGGCACGACGCGGCGGCGCGGCACGAAGGTCACATTTAAACCCGACGCGCATGTTTTCGAGATTATTGAGTACAGCTTCGACACATTGGCGCAGCGACTGCGCGAACTAGCGTTTCTTAATGGCGGCATCCTGATTACGATTCATGACGAGCGAGACGGGAAAACTCATGAATTTCAGTACATGGGTGGTATTGCTTCGTTTGTTCAACATATCAATAAAGTTAAAACCGTCATTAACACTACTCCTGTGTTTATTAAAGGCAACAAGGACGGCATTGATGCCGAAGTTGCTTTGCAATGGAATGATGGTTACTCCGAACTCATCTTTACTTTTGCCAACAATATCAATACACGTGAGGGCGGCACACACCTGTCCGGCTTCAGATCCGCGCTGACGCGGACGATCAACTCATACGCCGTAAAGAACAATCTGGCGAAGGATTTAAAACACGCCACGATTGGCGGCGACGATATTCGTGAGGGCCTCACGGCTGTCATTAGCGTCAAGATTCCAAATCCACAATTTGAAGGACAGACAAAGACAAAACTCGGCAACACCGAGGTGAAGGGCATCGTCGAAACCATTGTCAACAACAAGCTCGCACGATTTTTTGAAGAAAACCCCACTGTAGCCAAACGCATCATTGGTAAAGCGATAGACGCAGCATGCGCCAGAGAGGCGGCTCGAAAGGCACGCGATCTTGTTCGTCGAAAGGGCGCACTCGACGGCAGTAGTTTGCCTGGTAAGCTCGCTGACTGCCAGGAACGCGATCCAGAGAAGAGCGAGATTTATATCGTGGAGGGTGAGTCGGCAGGCGGGTCAGCCAAACAGGGGCGCGATAGGCGGTTTCAGGCGATTCTGCCGATCAAGGGCAAAATTCTAAACGTGGAAAAGGCACGGTTCGACAAGATGCTCGGTAGCGATGAGATTAAGACAATGATTGCCGCGCTCGGCTGTGGCATAGGTGCCGACGATTTTAACGTCGCGAAGCTTCGGTACCATCGTGTCATTATTATGACCGACGCCGATGTGGACGGCTCACACATCCGCACATTATTGCTGACGTTTCTCTACCGGCAGATGCCGCTACTGATCGATGGTGGACATATCTACATCGCGCAGCCTCCTCTGTACCGCGCGAAACGGGGACGCACTGAAACCTATATCAAGGATGAGCGGGCGCTTGAGAGCTTCCTAATTCACCGAGCGGTTGAGTCGCGGGTGGTGCAGCTTCCTGACGGCACCGAAATATTTGGTGAAACATTGGAGCGGTCGCTCCAGTGCATGATGGGATTTCGCAAGCTGCTGCAGCAGGTGACGCGGCAAGGCAATCCGCCAGACATCGTCTTGGCGTTGCTCCAAGCCGATGCGCGCGATAAGAGCTTCTGTGAACAACGCGACAAGCTTGACTTGATCGCGGCACGCATGACGAGCCCAGTGCGAAGTGTGTCAGTGAACCTGGACGAGGAGCACAACGCGTTCGTCTTGGCCGTGGAAGACCGATCCCATGGATATCCCCGCACTTTCTCCATTGGGGTTGAGTTCATTGCTTCTGGCGAGTACCTAACGCTGCTGGCTTCATTTAGCGAAATTCGGGACATTGCGTTCCCGGTGGTCGTCAAGCGAGTCGCGGAGACGGCTGATGGGGACACGTTGGATAGCGGCGGGGCGATGGATGGTGAGGCTCAGCCAGAACAAGCAGCACGTAAGGCGGCAGGTTCAGTAGAGGGCGCGAATACAGAACCGGCTACCGACGAGACGCCAAGTGTGCGGGGGGGCAAGGACGCGAATACGTCACTCGACAGCATTGATACGCTCGTTGATTTTTTCATTACAGTTGGCAAGAAAGGCGTTGCTGTAAACCGCTACAAGGGGCTCGGTGAGATGAATCCCGACACCTTGTGGTTAACGACGATGGATCCTGACAACCGCACGTTGCTCCAGGTTCGAGCCGAAGATCATGCGGAGGCAGATCAGATGTTCACGACGTTGATGGGTGACCAGGTAGAGCCGCGACGTAAGTTCATCGAAGACAATGCGCTCGATGTTACGAACCTTGATGTCTAAAGACTCCATGCTCGGGGATGCTGACCGAGTGTCTGCCTAAGACCACACACGCGACTCTGTCCAGAGGGACTAAGTCATATCGCGACCGCCACCACACAAGTCCATGAACGCACCAGACAAGAACAACATTCCCGTTAACATCGAAGACGAAATGAAGCGCTCGTACATGGATTACGCAATGAGCGTAATCATTGGAAGAGCGCTCCCGGACATTCGGGATGGTCTGAAGCCGGCGCATCGGCGAGTCTTGTACGCGATGCGGCAGATGGGGCTAGCGTCTAATCGCGCACACCGCAAATGCGCGAAGATTGTCGGGGAGGTCATTGGCAACTACCACCCGCATGGAGACGCTCCGGCCTATGACACGCTCGTGCGTCTGGCGCAGGATTTCAACATGCGCTACCCCCTGGTTGATGGTCAGGGAAACTTTGGTTCGATTGATGGAGATCCTCCGGCGGCGTACCGGTACACGGAAGCGCGCCTGGAATCCCTCGCGGAAGAGCTCATGGGGGATCTCGAGAAGGACACCGTAGACCGCACTCCTAATTTCGACGAGACGACCGATGAGCCGGTGGTGCTGCCGGCTCCGTACCCAAACTTACTCGTCAATGGCTCGTCTGGCATTGCTGTCGGAATGGCAACAAACCTACCTCCGCACAACATGCGGGAGGTGATCGATGGAGCGATCTGGTTGATCGAAAGTGCTCAGCAAGAGGTGCCGCCGACTCTAATTGAGAAACAGCAGCGCTTGCTGGAGCTTATTCCAGGTCCAGACTTTCCAACCGGCGGATACGTTGTTGGCAGTCATGGGATCCGCCAAGCGTACCTAACGGGCCGCGGTTCCGTCGTGATGCGGGCCAAGTCTGAGATCGAGGTCGCAAAGAAGGGCGATAGATCGTCGATTGTGATCGAGGAAATCCCGTATCAGGTCAACAAGGCAAGGCTAATCGAACGCATCGCTGATTTAGTCCGGGAGAAAACGATCGGGGGCATTTCTGACATCCGCGACGAGTCGGATCGTGACGGTATGCGTATTGTCATCGACCTAAAGCGGGGTGAAGTCGGTGATGTTGTTCTCAACAACCTCTACAAGCACACGGCGTTACAGAGTAGCTTCGGCATCATCATGCTCGCCATCGTCGGTGGCCGTCCAAGAGTGTTGTCGCTCGTCGAGATTCTCGATAATTTCGTCGATTTTCGCCGCGAGGTTGTGCGACGTCGGGCGGAATTCGAATTGCGCAAGGCGAAGGCTCGTTGCCACATTCTCGAAGGTCTCAGGATCGCCCTCGATCATCTGGACGCGGCAATCGCGCTTATTCGAAGTGCCAAGAATCCTGGGCAGGCCAGAGTTGATCTCATGGCTCAGTTCAGCCTTACGCAGATTCAGGCACAGGCCATCTTGGACATGCAACTGCAGCGACTGACAGGCCTTGAGCGACAAAAAATTCTCGACGAACTGGCGGAATTGCTCGCGCTGATCGAACGGCTCCTCGCCATTCTATCCAGCGACAAGCTGGTCATGGAGATCATTGTCAAGGAGTTGCGCGCCGTTCGCGAGAAGCACGGAGACGAGCGCCGGACGGATATTCTGGCCGAGGAAGGCGAGTTCCGTGCTGAGGATCTGATTGTCGAGGAAGACATGGCGATCACGGTTAGCAGCACCGGGTACATCAAGCGAACAGCGATCGCCAGCTACCGAAACCAGCGGCGAGGAGGCAAAGGACGGATCGGCATGCGGACGCGCGAGGAAGACTTCGTCAGTCATCTTTTCGTTGCGTCGACGCATGCCTACATCATGATTTTCTCAGATCGGGGTCGCGTGTATTGGCTGAAGGTCTACAGGATTCCTGACGTTGGCCCAGACGGGCGCGGTAAAGCGATCGCGAACCTCGTATCCATGGAGGAGGGCGAGCGCATCGCGGCGTTACTGACGGTTAAGGAGTTCGAGGCGGGCAAATTCATCGTGATGGGGACACGCCGGGGCGTCATCAAGAAGACGGAGCTGACGGCGTTTAGCAATCCAAGAGCCGGTGGCATCATCGCTATGGGTGTTGAGGCGGGTGACGCCGTGATCGACACTCAGGTGTCCGACGGCACTGGAGAGATTTTCATTGGAACCCGAGACGGCATGTGCATTCGCTTTCCTGAGGCGGGTGTGCGGGCGATGGGACGAACGGCATACGGCGTGCGCAGCATGTCACTCCGCGACGGGGATGAAGTCGTGGCGATGGAGGTGTTGCGAGGGGATGGCACAATTCTGTCGGTGACCGAGCGAGGCTACGGCAAACGGACAGAGCTGGGGGAGTACCGGCTGCAGTCGAGGGGCGGCGTCGGCATCATTAACATCCAAACAAGCGATCGCAATGGCAAGGTTGTTGGATTGAGCGAGGTCACCGACAACGAAGAGTTGATGCTGATCACGGAACAGGGAAAGATTCTGCGCATGGCTACTGGAGATATCCGAACAATTGGACGTGCAACCCAGGGCGTGCGACTCATTGAAATCGAGGGCGATGACCGAGTGGTGTCGATTGCGCGGCTGACTGAGGAGGTAGGCGACGAGGAAGCGCTGTCGCCAGCCGAGGGATAGCGTGCGGATTGTTGCTGAACGCCGTCGCCTAGGCGAGTTGCAGTTTTGCAAATCGCGCTCGTAGCGTTTTCTGTCCAACCGTCGAAAAACGCACGATCAGCTTCGTATCGTCCTCGAGCGGTTCCACGCTGAGGACTGTGCCTTCGCCGAATGTCGGATGTCGCACCCGCGTCCCTGGTCTGACTTCGCCTGATGCAGACTGGTCTTCATCTTCATAGGAATACGGGGCTGGCTCCTCGTACTCGTGGCGGCGTTCCGTTGAGCGGCCACCGGTGCCCCGGTGAGAGCGCGACCACGACGATTTACGAGGTGACGCGAAGGTTGATGGAACGTGTTCTAGGAGTGCGGCGGGGATCTCGTCGACGAAACGAGACGCCTCGTTCGTCTGATATTCTCCGAACACGCGCCGTCGCGCGGCGGATGTGAGTACGAGCTGTCGCTGCGCCCGCGTAATACCGACGTAGCAGAGCCGCCGCTCCTCCTCCAATTCTCCGTTGTCGTCGATTGATCGGGCATGCGGGAACAGCCCCTCCTCAAGGCCTGCGATAATCACGACAGGGAACTCCAGCCCCTTAGCGCTGTGCATTGTCATCATGAGAACTCTGGCGTGATGGGTGCCGGCCTCCTCATCTGCGTCGGATAGCAATGACAACTGGTCAACGAATCCCGCGAGTGACGGCTCAGGGTTGTAAGCTTCATATTCGCGAGCCGCTGAGACGAGCTCCATCAGGTTCTCGATTCGACTCTCAGCCTCAGTGCTACGCTCGTTGCGTAAATCTTGGAGATATCCACTCCGATCGATCACTTTGCCAAGCAAAATCGAAACGGTGCTTTCGGTAGCCATAGCCGTAAGATCTTTGAGAAGATCTCGAAATACTGAGAGGGAGGCGCAGGCTCGCGGCGCGAGGCTCCGATGCTCGACTGCGTGTACCAGGCGGGCCCACAACGAATCGGCTGAAACCGGCGGTTGTAGATCAGCCAGTAGTGATGGCGAATCGGCTTCTTCGGAGAGCTCAAGGCCACCGAGTGATTCCAGGGAACTCTTGCCAATACCCCGGGCGGGGACATTGATCACACGACGGAGGCTGACGCTGTCATGAGGATTAAGAATAAGTCTCAGGTACGCCAGTGCGTCCTTGATTTCCTTGCGTTCGTAGAAGCGAACGCCGCCGATGATTTTGTAGTTTGTTCCAGACCGGCGAAGTGCATCCTCCACCGTCCGTGACTGCGCGTTGGTCCGATAGAGCACGGCAACGGTAGTTTCCTCGTCGGCCAGCAGTGCCGCTTTCGAGGTGCGCGCGATGAATTCAGCTTCGTCGAGGTCATCGCCGGCACGGTAGTAGCGCACCGGAGCGCCACCGGCCAGATTCGTATACAGGCGCTTCTCTTTCCGGTTGCGATTCTGAGAAATTACGGCCGATGCCGCATCAAGGATAACCTGCGTCGATCGGTAGTTTCGCTCAAGGCGAACGATTTTCGCTTCAGGAAAGTCGTGCTCAAAATCAAGGATATTTCTAAGGTCCGCTCCGCGCCACTTGTAGATCGATTGGTCGGGGTCTCCGACCACACAGAGGTTTCTATGTTGAGACGCTAGGCGCTGAATCAGCAAGTACTGTGGGCGATTAGTGTCTTGATACTCATCGACCATCACAAAACGAAACTTGCCGCTGTATTTGTTTCGCACGTGCTCGGATTTTTCGAAAAGCTCGACTGTTTTCAGCAAAAGGTCGTCAAAGTCCAGGGCGTTGGCGTTTGCGAGGGCTTTGATGTACATCGCATACAGGGTGCCAATCTGCTGGTCGCGCGGATTCCACGTGTCGGCAGTCAGGATTTCCGGCCCTTCCATGCGGTTCTTCGCCTGGCTAATCCTCGATAGCGCCTGCCGAGGTTGAACCGCGGTGTCATCGACGTCCAGTTGCCGCAGGGCCTGTTTCATCAGCGTGAGCTGATCAGTGGAATCATAGATGACAAAATCTCTGGACAGGCCGACGTGGGGTCCTTCACGGCGCAGCAGTCGAGCGCATAGCGCATGAAACGTGGAGATCCACATCTGGCGGCAATCGAGACGGAGCAACGTTTCGACGCGCGTTCGCATCTCTTCGGCGGCCTTATTGGTAAACGTTACGGCGAGTATACGGTCGGGAGGGCAAATCCCGCTGCTCACTAGGTGTGCGATGCGATGCGCGATAACGCGCGTTTTTCCAGAACCCGCACCGGCTAAGATGAGGATAGGTCCGTCGGTCTGCAGAACAGCGCCTTGTTGTTCGGGGTTCAGAGCGGAGAGAAGATCCACGCCTCGCTATTCTATCGTGACGGACCTTGTTCCAACGCATGGGTTTATCACCACTTAACCCACGCGTTGGAAACTACTCCACGGTGACGCTCTTCGCAAGATTTCTTGGCTGGTCTACGTCGCAGCCACGCCGAACCGCGATATGGTACGCCAGCAACTGGAGCGGAATAGTCATAACGATAGGCGTGAGCAGCGGGCCGGAGGCGGGCATCGGAAGGATCACGTCGTTGGCGTCGAGGACCTCGGCCATCCGCATATCACCTTCCGTCGTGATCGCAATCACTGAAGCACCTCGCGCCTTGGCTTCCTGCACGTTACCGATCATCTTTTCGAAGACATGATCCGCGGGTGCAAGTGCCACCACAGGCATGCGTTCATCGATCAACGCGATCGGCCCGTGTTTCATCTCACCTGCTGGATACCCCTCGGCGTGGATGTAAGAGATTTCCTTGAGTTTTAGTGCCCCCTCAAGGGCGATCGGAAAGTTGATGCCACGGCCCAGGAACAGGAAGTTAGTGTGATTGCGAAACCGTCCGGCCACTTTCTTCGTGACCTGAGAAGCCTTGACGGCTTGTTCGATCAGTTGCGGAATATGCAGGAGCTCGGCGATGTGGGACCGTAACGTCTCCGAGGTGAGACTGCCGCGAAGTTGGGCCAAGTAGAGCGCGAGCAAGTGTAGGGCGACCAGTTGCGATGTGAACGCTTTTGTTGAGGCTACCCCTATCTCGGGACCCGCGTGCGTGTAGATCGTTCCGTCGGTCTCTCGTGTAGCCATGCTGCCGACGACATTACAGATGGCGATGCTGTGTGCACCCTGCTTGCGCGCCTCTCGTAGCGCGGCAAGTGTGTCGGCGGTCTCACCAGACTGGGTAATGCCGACCGCGAGTTCCTTTGCTGCCGCAATTGGACTGCGATAGCGGTACTCTGAGCCGTAGTCCACTTCTACCTGTACCTGTCCGAGGGCTTCAATCAGGTGCTTACCGACGAGCCCCGCGTGCCAAGATGTGCCGCACGCGAGGAGCGTAACTTTTTCAAGTGTGCGAAATGTCTCGTCCGGGATATGTAGGTCTTCCAGGAAAATCTGGCCTTGGTCTAACGAAACGCGGCCCAGAATAGTCTCCCGTGCCGCGGAGGGCTGCTCGTAAATTTCCTTAAGCATGAAGTGCTTGTGTCCGTTTTTCTCTGCGGCAATGGGATCCCATAGCACGCGCTGCGTCGGCTTTGTTAGAGGGCGGCCGACTCGGTCGCTAAAAACGACCCCGGAAGGCGTGATGACCGCCATCTCCTCGTCGCTGAGAAACACGACATCGCGGGTATGGCTGAGGATCGCAGGGATGTCTGACGCGACAAAGAATTCGTCAACGCCCATCCCGACCACCACCGGCGGTCCGTTGCCTACCGCTACTATCTTTTCCTGGTCGTCAGCCGATACCAGGACGAGCGCGAACATGCCACGGAGAAAAGTCAGCGCGCGACGAGCTGCCTGTTCCAGCCCATCGCCCTGCATTTCTCGTTCGACCAGATGAGCAACAATTTCCGTGTCGGTCTCGGTCCTGAACGTGTGGCCCTGCGCCTGAAGTTCGTGTTTTAAATCAAGGTAATTTTCGATGATTCCGTTGTGCACGACCACGATGCGGCCGGTGCAATCAATGTGCGGATGAGCGTTCTCTTCGGTGGGTCTGCCGTGCGTCGCCCAGCGGGTGTGGCCAATGCCGTAGCGACCGTTGACCGGCTCGTTTCGGATCGTGTTTTCAAGATTTACCAGTTTGCCCGGTGAGCGACGAAGCGAGATGCCCCCTGGGTGGACGAGCGCGACACCTGCGGAGTCGTATCCGCGATATTCCATGCGCCGTAACCCGTCGAGCAGGAGCGGCACGACGGGTTTGGAACCTATGTACCCAATAATTCCACACATTGATGTGTTCCTCGTTCAGTCCGTCGCGCGTTACGTCTTCGTTCGCCCGG
>Ga0315339_1000646_pt1 | contig 39989 bp, 37 predicted proteins | sample ASW17metaG_FD_204514 | JGI IMG/M metagenome (GOLD analysis project Ga0315339, IMG submission 204514) | Ammonia-oxidizing marine archaeal communities from Pacific Ocean, United States - ASW #17 | ecosystem: Environmental > Aquatic > Marine > Oceanic | place: USA: California | collected 2016-12-05 | reverse complement strand
GGGCAACATTATGGACGAGAGGTACGACGAACGAAGTGACTATCTCGTGGTCAAAGGACTCAATTTCATTAAACGCATAAGATAAATGGTTGTCGAGTTTGTCTAGTCCTTTCAGAATGATAAGGTAATCTCCCTCAACCGCAATACCTTGATAATAACCCGTTAGATAAACATCGTCCTGTTGACGATTTAGATCTGAATACATTCCACCAAGAAGTCGGCGGACACTGTCCGGTAGGAATCTTTGCTCAAAGTCGAGCAAATTACCGGAGAGGCTAGGTATCTCAAGAAGTTCACGAAAGTTGTGCCAAAGCGCGACAGCGACTATATAAGTATCTAAAATATCAGGATGACATGCGAGACTTCCAGCGTCAGTAAATGCCGCCCATACGTTAGCTTACACCTCAGATTCTTTTTCATTGTCGGAAGCCCACCTGGCCCAAATCTCAACATCGACTGACCCATAAGAAACAAGGGAGGGTAACAACTACAGTCCCCTCATGTAACCACCGTCGATCGGTAGATTGACGCCATTCACATAAGCTGCTGCCCTCGAACAAAGGAAAACAATCGGGCGGGCAAATTCAGTCGGTGAACAAATGTATCCCGCGGGTATGGTCTGGGCGGAATGCTCCAGGAAACGATCGAGCGGTACCCCCGCCTGCTCCGCTTCTAACTTCATCAATTCATCGGTGCGCTCTGTAAGTACACCCCCCGTCAGGATCGAGTTGACAGTAATGCCGTGTTGGGCTACCTCACGGGAGAGCGATTTGGCATAAGCAATAACCCCGGCGCGGGAAACATTAGAGAGAACCATACCTTCATCAGGTTCTTTGGCAGTGCTGGAGGCCAAAACAACTATCCGTCCAAAACCGGCCTCAATCATCTTCGGTAAAACGCCGTGACAAAGTTGAACAGCACTTGCGAGTGTGGTGTCGAGGACTGGTTGCAACGCCGTATAATCCAGGTCTGCCGCCGCCCCGGGACTCGGTCCTGGACCATTTACTATCAAGATGTCAATGGTGGGGTTCACGGCCATGATTTCCTGCAACTTAAGTGCTACAGAGTCGGGGAAACGTAGATCCATTAAATACGCCATGATGTGGGATCCGTGGCGGTCGACGATTTTGGCTCGTGCGTTCTCTAAATTTTTTTCATTACTCGACGTGATGATCACGTCGCACCCTTCCTGGGCAAGTCCATTAGCAATGCCGAAGCCGATCCCTTTACTAGCTGCAGTAACCAGAGCGGTCCTTCCCTTCATTTCTAGATCCATGATTGTCTACCCCTAAATAAGTCAATGAGTTCGAAAAGGTTGTGAATCCGTTTTTCAAGATCGTAGAGACCTCCAGGAACTCGGTCCTCAATCCAGGGAGCGAGTGTTTCTGAAATATCAGAAATGATCCTCAGAGCAGCATAGTCGAATGCCGTGGCCTGGGCACCATCCCAAGCCGGATGGGCGGCCATACGCTCGAGGATTCTCGGTAGGCGCTCCCTGGCATGGTGCCGCGACTCTGCCCCGCAATAAACACAATGCCGCACTACCTTGAAAAGTCCATGAGTCAATGCGATTTGAGGCGCTTCACGGCAAATATCTTCCAAATCTAAGAAGATTGGCGTCCCACGGCTCGCAAGAATGTTGGCGTGTTGCAGATCGTTGTGAACAATCGCGGGAACTAGCTGTTCAGCCAATACTACTGCATTCGTCACTAATTCCCCCAACAGGTCGGAGTGTTCCACTAGCATGTCAACTGTAGACGGGGCAAGCGCTATACCCGACTTTGCTAGAACATCACCACATACCGATGCATTAGTCAGCACAGTCAGAGACCTTCTCCAAATGCCAGGCCGATGGCTCCAGGATTCAATTCTATCGGTCTCAGACAATGAGCGTAAGTGCGCGATCAAATCCCAGGTTGCTAGCATAAGCGCGTCCAGTGGTAGATTTTTTCCGTCGTAGATTTCCCCTTCAGCCGCTTGATAAACGATCCAGGCTTGGCCGTACTCTTCGATCACGAAGCTACCCTCACCAATGGAAAGTGGCTGAATAAGACCGGTCTCGGCGGCAGCGCAAGCGATCGCGCATTGCGCCTCAAGCCTATGTGCCAAGGATAAATCGGTCGACTTGACAATTAGTCGACCCTCAGCAGTAGATACAGAATAGACAGCGCTACGGGGATTGCATTTAGCAACGCGCTTAGGATTACCAATTGGTATACCAGCAAAACGGCGTACGAGATCTGATACCTCCGGTGCAACGACCTCAGTGAGGATAAAACTCTCTGGTCGTTCCAATTGGTACAAAATACCCTGGTAGGCCTCCACAGTACGTCAACCGTTGGCTAAGTCCGCGAATCGAGGCAGCGATCCTTGGCCGATTAGTTTGCGGAAACACGCTCGAACTATACGAGCGTCGTGGAGAGCATTGTGTCGTTCACCTTCAATGGCATCTCCAACAAACTTGTCCCGATCTACACCTGGATCTTCTCCAGCAAAATAGAACAGTGTATTGAGGTCAAAATGCTCTTCGTGGTTCAGGAATTCAGGCAAACAGTGAAGTGCATGGAAATATTTCATATCCGGCCGATTATGCTTGTACAACTCAAACAATAAAATCAGATCAGAACCAAGTCCGGCCGAAACCAAGCAAATGCGCCCACCGTCTGCTACTTCTCTCAGCCAGGGGTCAAGCTGCCTAAAAGCCGTGGGTGAATCAACAGTCGTCTGCGGATCAATCATTGACAAGACATTATCTTCTAGCCAGTCCGTAACCTGTTCGCGGTCGTAGTCATTCAAAGTGAGATAGAGTTCGCGCCCAACCAAAGCTACAAGTCCCAACGACACAAGGGTTGTGTGTGCATGTTCGCCAGTATATTCGGCATCAATGAAGACGAGCTCCCGGCGTATTGCTTCTCGATCCGAAGGTATCAAACTCCGCTCTCTTTCATCAGCTTAAACTCAACCGGATTTCTCATCGCTTAACCCATCCTTTACCAATGTCCCTCTTCCATTCGCCAGACTCTTGGGTTTCGAAAGGTATCGGCAATACGGTCAAACTCCACCTTTGTTATATGCACCTACTCCAACCCGCGGTATCAAAGATCTCAGTTTAACTGGATCATAGCGATTAACGTCGATCAATGATAATCGTCCATATTTTCATGAACCGTTATCTCAAAAAAGCGTGACTATACATAGCCCTCGACAATACGTCCCCGCCCCGTTTCTGCATACACTTTTCTTCGGATATCGTCTAGGTTTGGAATTGCCGTATGCGAAGTGATATGTTTCTGTGGCGACTTCTAAACTTACTAACCTGGATGGATGCGAATGGAGAGATCAAAACTAAGATAGTGAAGCGAGTTGAGACTGCTGACGACTATGGCAAAATACTCGTACAACGATTCAGGGCCGAGACCAAATTGAGAAACTTTACAGGGACGAATATTTCCAACAAATTCACAATAAAGTAAAACTTAATTAATAATATAAAAAATAAGATAAAGGCTTGAAATATATAATTTTTTTCTAAAATTTTTTTTGGCATAGGCCGTGAAACTGACTGGCCTTGGCAGCTGCGTGGGCTGCTAACTTAACAACAGAACCCGAGCCAAAACTGGCGGCTCGCAGATCCAGAAAGGAGTTAGGGAACTGAGTAAACTGCCACCTTCCTTCACAAGTAATTTTTCCATTGGTCTCTTTGGGCTAAATGCGAGCAGCGGGATCGCTATGACAAAGGTACCTGAGCGATGGGCTGCCGATTGGGGCGAAGTTCGTAAAACCGCAATAATAGCGGACGAAGCTGGAATAGATTTCATCCTTCCGCTAGCCAGATGGAGAGGGTATGGCGGCGATACGAACCCAACAAACTCGACGTTCGAAACCTTCACTTTTGCCGCTTCCCTGAGCGGAATCACAGAACATATAAAACTATTTTCGACTGTTCACGTGCCCTTTATCCACCCAGCTTTCGCTGCGCGGAGTGCATCAACAATAGATCATTCGAGTAATGGGCGATTCGGTCTGAATATTGTTTGTGGCTGGAGTTTGAATGAATTTGAACTTTTTGGACTGAATAATTACCAAATCGAGTCAAGATACGAACATGGGAAGGAGTGGGTAGAGGTTTTTGAAAGAATGTTATCAGATGAGGAATTTGGACATTATAAGGGGCGGTTTTTTCACCTCAAAGACGCTAAATGCCGGCCTTCAAGTATTCAGAGACCCCGTCCCAAACTGATGTCAGCAGCATTTTCATTGGAAGGACGGGCGTTCGCCACGACTTATTGCGATATCCTCTTTGTAATTCACTCTAATTTAGAGAGCGCAAAGGACCAGGTAAAAAAGGCAAAAGCGATGTTCAGAAACAACGGCAAAGACGGGACTGTTTTTACTTTGGGTCACGTTGTTTGCCGTGAAACAAATCAAGAAGCAGAAGATTACTACGAAAATTACACCGAGAATATGGCTGACGTGGAGGCTGTTGATAACTTTATATCTGACATAGGTGTATCAAAGCCCCTTGTCCCGAAATTCTTTCACGCTAATCGCAAACGAGTAGCCGGGGGTGCAGGGAGTACGCCACTTGTTGGATCACCCGCAAGAGTCGCCGAGCAGATCGTAGCTATTCGAGAAGTAGGTTTTGGTGGCATAGGATTGGGCTTTGTAAATTACCTGTCTGAGTTACCGTTTTTTATCGATAAAGCTCTACCTTTAATTAGAGGTAAAACGGGATGAGCCGTGGGTCTGGACAGCAAGTCTCGAAAAGAAGTATTGAAACCGCATTAATTGACGTAGGTATCCAAAAAAGCGACGTTCTCTATCTGCAGACTGATTTAATGACGCCTGGCTCAATTAAGTCTGCCGGTTCAAAAGCGGAGTTCTGTGAAACTTATTTGGCGGCATTACTGGAGGCTGTAGGCGATTCCGGCACCTTGGTGTGCCCAACCTTCTCGACACAAATTGGCCGCCACGGTCAAAATTTCATCTGGGAGGAGACACCCACAATGCTTGGGTTATTTCCAGAATTTTTAAGAAAACACAATGACTCACTTCGAAGTTTACACCCACTTCACTCGGTGAGCGCCCTAGGTGCCCAAAAAACTAAAGTATGCACAAACAACGGTCAAACTGATTTCGGCTGGGGGTCTCCTTATCATCGATTGCTGGAAATGGATGCCAAGATTGTTGCAATTGGTCTTGAAAAATCGTTTGCCGTTGCGATCGCTAACCTTATCGAAGCATTTTCTTGCGTTCCATATAATTATAACAAGCTTCTCAAATGGAAAACTGTTGTTAATGGGGTCGCTTTAGATAAAAGCTTTATAAGCGTTGCACGCCACTTACAATTAAAAACTGAACATAATCTCCGACAATTCGCCAAGGCCGCCGACGAACAGGGTTTGATAAGATCCACCCCGCTCGGAAGATCAGCTGTAAGGTTGACATCATTCAGAGAAGTTTTTGATTTCGGCGTAAACTTTTTAACGATGCACCCTTACGGGTTACTAGAGCGTCCGCCCAAATTCAAGTATGGAATATTACCTTTCGATGGACCGACTCTACACCTAGATGGAGTGGACCATTTTATTTAACCCAAATTAGTCTCAGAACAATAGATAAGCTCGGTATATCGTGAATCGATATTAGGAAAAAAATAAACAATGGTAAAAAAGAAATACGGTAAAAGCTCTGAAGACTATTTAAAGTATATTGTGAATAAATAATAGGAATTGTTAAATAAAATCATGAATTGTTATGAAAATTTTATAATTACGATAAAAAAAAGTTCAATTAGATGTAGTTTCTGACCAATTGAACGAAAAATATTTTGGCGGCTGTCCATGAGCAAGGAAATTACATCTTTCTACAGAGATTTTCGGGAGATTTGCTCTTCTACCGACGGGCTTTTTTACCGCCATTATGATGAAGAATTTACCTACAAAGATCTTTGGGCTTCCATGTGCAAGGCCGCTTTTGCGCTCGGGTCGACCAAAATTTCAACTGGGCTGGCGTCCACAAAAAATTCAAAAGTTGCCATTTTTAGCGACAAACACTTTGTTGCATACAGCGCAATCTTTGCAATTATCTTAACTGGAAACACATGGGTTCCGCTTAATCCATCGACCCCACAAAAACGACTTCTTGATATGCTGGTATTAGCAAAACCGAATTTTATTTTTACAGACCGTGAACTTACTGGTGAGATGGCAAAATGGGTTTCCGAGTCAGGTGCAGTGGTTATTAGCCTGCAAGATCTGAACAACAAACCGGTTCCGATGGAGATTGAGACAGCGAATATTGACCCCGACGATTTGGCGATAATCTATTTCACCTCTGGTTCCACCGGTAACCCCAAGGGGGTCAAAATTACTCATCGAAATTATATTATAAATGTCAGAAATATTCTGCGACTGGTAAAATTTGGGGAGTCCGAAGTTTTCGGAGACTATCATGATTTTGGTTTTTCAATATCTATTCCAATCCTCTTCCCATGTGTTATGACAAAAAGTGCCGTATCTCCTGCAAAGAGATCAATTGATCAAATAGTCCCGGCAAATCATATGAAGAAAAATGGCGTGAGCGTCTTGGTAACCGTTCCCTCGACCATAGCCCATATCCGAAAAATGGAACGAAAGGTGACGGGGTTCTCGGATCTGAATGTGCTCATCTCGTGCGGTGAGCCGCTACATTTAGATATTGTGCGTTTTGCATTGACCCAAATGATCCCTCATCAAATGTTTAATTTTTATGGTAGCACTGAGGTCGCACCGTGGGTGTTTTGCCACCGTTGCAGCCTCGCCGATTTAAGTGACTTTGACGAAATTGGGTATGAGCCAATTGGCTTTCCAATAGAAGGTAATCTGATTCGGGTTAGTAATGAGGGTGAGTTGCTGGTTGGTGGTCCACAAGTAACCCCTGGTTATCTAGGGGAGGTCGATAGTAGCCGGTTCTTTGAAGAGGCGAGAGTGAGATGGTATCGCACAGGTGACCTGGTAGAGCTGGTAAAAAAGCTTTATATTTGTAAGGGACGGCTGGACTCACAAGTGAAATTACATGGTCATCGGGTTGAATTGACTGGTGTTGAAGCACACCTGCGCAAAATGGATGCTGTGGAAACTGCCATATGTTTTACCAAGGGAAAAGGTATTGAGAAAACGGTATTCGCCGTCTTGATTACAAATATGAAATATACCGCGTTCGATGTGGAAGAGTTTCTGTCTTCAAGATTACCGCGATACATGGCCCCCCGAGGCGTTGCATGCTTGGCTGAGGCCCCATTGAATAAGAGCGGTAAAATCGATAGAGCTGAGCTAAAAGCAACTTTTGGGGGCCAGGAGTGAAATTCGGGTAAGTATAGCTGAGGGTGCGTCAGGCTAGATAAAAAACGAGCTAACAAAAAGGTGTGTTAAAATATGTTGTTTTAGTAGGAACGCGGCGTAGCTTGTGCCAATACCTGGCTGGCAATTTAAAGATTGGATACTATGAGTTCTAACGAGGCTGAAGTTGACTCCATCATTTTTGATTTATTGAAACCTAAGGTTGACCAATCCGGTTATGATTGGCAGAAGTTTAGAACGATTGATTTATATCAAACAGGAATACTTGACTCGTACGACGTTATAGAGCTCTTAAGCCAGGTAGAGGAAAAAGTTGGTTGCCAGCCTATTTTGCCGGCAGAAAGCAGTGAAGATCTCGTCTTGACAGTAGTTATGTTGGTGGAGTTCTTTTGCGCGGAACAAATCAATAACGGGTATTAGAGACCCTTACCACTTTAAACTGTTGATGATAGTCCGTCATCAATGTGTCAGGCATCAGAATCCCATTGTCAAAGTCAGGCAGTCTCAAGAACCTGCTCCCGATCTCACCGAAATTGCGCCTTGCTTTAGTATAAACCAGAGACATCAGGGTCAAACAAATGATAAGTGAACTATTGGCAATTTTCTTGGCAGTTTTTGCTGGTCGCTCTGCTCCATGCATCGAAAGGTTTGGAATGGCATCTATATCTACATTGTGTGACCAATGTTGTGCTACTTGAGCAATATCACAGGCGATATGTTCGGTCTCAGTATTAAAAATAAGAAGAAGTGATTCACCCTCAGTTAGGCGGCCACAATGAAAAAGGATATGACGGATGGCTCTTACCCTTCTCTTCGGATGATTCGTCATGCTTTGTCTAAATTCTGTCAAGAACAAATTCCCCGTTTCAATCATTTGACAAATGCTTCGTCTTGCATGATTTCCTCGCGAACCCACGTTCCATTAACATTCTGCCATATTCTTGGATCGCGAAATGTATCCGCAATTTTGTCGAACTCATCTTCAGTCATATTGACATATTCTAACCATCGATCCAAATCACTCGGCTTAACCGGGTCATATTTCTTTGCCAAGTTAATTGCTTGGTGCCTCGACATAAGACCAGCTCGAATATCTTTACATGCATGGTCTGTACACCGTCCGTAACCAAATTTTACAAATTTAAGATAATCGTGAACACCATTTTCGTGCATGTCGTCTAGGTTAGACATTCTCCGGTACGTTCGATCGAAAGGTTTGTCAGCGATTTCAAACCTATATCTATCGATAACTAGTTCAATATGTTTATTTGCATCCCAATAAACATAGTTACCCAAGTATAACCCCCTAATGTTCTGTTTTAACAACAACTCATCCTCGGGATATCTCCAATATCTGAGATCTTCTTGGGTCAGTCCCTCTCTTCCGTCGAAAAAATTCCATTCGAACCCCCTGCCAAAATGTTCTAACCTGTCTCTGTAGCTCATTTCAGGAAAATCCCCTGTAGAGAATTGACCACTTACATCTGTATATCCATGCTCGCCCCAGATCAGGATTGGGATATCTTCTTCTACAGCGATCTGCACTGGCATAGTTGTGATACCCATATGAGCATGCCAATTCATATCCCCCATAGCATAAAAAGCTAATCTATTTAACTTGATCAAGGTCTCTATAGGAGGTTTGACTATAATATGATCAACATCGAAAACGTTTTGCATACGTTTTAGATTCCGCCATCCGACGTCTGTGTAATTGTTGCCATCATACGTCACTAGTAATGGGTTAAAACCAAGTTCCATCTTAATTATATGTGTCTGAAAATAACTATCTTTGCCGCCACTTACCGGGATAATACAATCGTATTTTGTATTTGCACCTGCCCTTCTACTTTCGATTATTGATCTTAATTTTTCTAGGCGACCAGACCATTCATCGTTAGAAGTATTCATTTTTTCTTCACTCATTCTGCACCCCATACAAATGCCTTCATCATCAAATTCGACTGGAACAGCACTAAGTGAGGAATAAATGCACTTTTGACACCACTTTTTGGCAACCCCTAGATTGTTAGATTTCTTGATTTGTTTTCTTTTAGATTTGGACAGCTCTATACGTTTATCTATTAGGGTATTTTCTATTTTTTGATCGTAAACCGGTTCACGTTTTAACCAAAAGCTCCCCAGCTTGTTTGGTCGCATCAAGACCCCAGAATCAATACAGGTTCTCTTCGCGATAGGATAACTCAATTCATAGAAATGAAAGATATTGGCTGCGGCTGCAGCGCTCGCACCTCCCTTCACTATGGCTGGAGCAAAATCATCGTAGTGGCCAACACCGCCGCAGGCGATAACTGGAATATTAACTGCATCAACAACGCTTTGAATAAGATCAATATCATATCCTCTTGCAGTCCCATCCCGATCAATTGAATTCAGAAGAATTTCTCCACAGCCGGCATTCGCACATTCCCTGGCCCATTCAATAGGACAAATACCGGTCGCTATTTGTCCGTCCTGAATGAATACTTCATAGCTACCATTGCCTATCTGTTTTGCATCAATAGAAATGACAATACATTGAGAGCCAAAGTGCGTTGCCGCCTGCTTGATAAATGGCGGATCATTGACCGCTCTAGAATTTATAACACACTTATCAGCGCCCGCATTTAGTCGATCTTTAATATCTTCGACACATAAAATTCGGCCACCAACTGAAAGTGGCATAAAAGTGACCTTGGCTATAGCGCTTATTACATCCAATATAGATTCTCCAGCATAATTCTGCTGTAAATCATCGCGGCGCAGGTCATGAATGTTGGAACCACTGATATCGAGTATTACCAGTTCATCCACATTCCAATTAGAAAATCGGGAGACCGTGCTCATTGGATTCCCGATAATCTGATGGGTTCTGAAATTTTGACTTCTGACCAATAGGCCATTTTTAAGTAGTAATACCGGTATAAGCCTTGGTTTTACCATGCTCAGCTATAACTACTTTTTGATCTGTTTTAGGAACGAACTTAAAACGCGGAGACCCGCGTCCTGGCTCTTTTCTGGGTGGAATTGAACACCAAAAATATTCTTGTTTTCGAAGGCAGCAGTAATTTTTTTGTTTCCATATTCTATCGTCGCAGCAACCATCCTATCTGTACAAAGAACGTGATAGCTGTGTGCAAAGTAGAAGGCTTCCCCATCTTCAAGGTCGTTTAATAAAATAGAATTAGACTCGATAAAAACACTGCACCAGCCTATATTTGGTATGCGCTCATCACTAAAATTAGGATCAAGTTTTTCTGTTGTTCCTGATATCAATCCAAGCCCAAGGTAATTTTCATTCTCCTCGCTTCCTTCGGTTAATAAGTGCATTCCCAAACAAATACCTAATATTGGAATACCCTTTTTTACTATCATTTTAATGGGATTCACTAACTCAAGCTTTGCAAGGACTTCCATACCATCACCGAAGGTCCCAACTCCCGGTAAAATAAGAGCGTCAGCGTTTTCAAGTTCAGAGGATTTTTGTGTAACTTTAACTTCGGAACCGACCCGACCAAAAGCCCTTTTGATCGATGTGGTATTATTCATTCCGAGGTCAATTAAGGCTATCATTAGACCTTGGTTACAGGCGAGCGTACTATCTCGCTAAACTCCAACTTGACTAAATCTTTCTCCTCGAACTGCTCAAGATAATGTCTCAATTCACCAAATGACAGGTCGTGTTTTTGAGCTATATCAAGAATTGTAGTTTCCCCATCAAAGTACCGGAACAGACAATCTTGAAGGTATCCCCACTTTTCCGAATTCGATGAAATATCTTTAGCAACCGTTGGATCTGGTCGCTCTTTATAAAGGTTGTATTGGGGATGAGACAGACAAATAAGCCCATTGAATTTTCTATTAATAACGGCATTATGCTCAAGAATCCTAATAACACTCTTCAGGACTTGGTGCATTTCGGTCAGTTTTGCAGGATCCATTAGCTCTACAGTATCCAGACTAGAATGATACTCTTTAAATGGTTTCTCAAAATTCTCTGAACGTGTTATCTCGACAAATGGAACCTCATAACCTGGTGCCTCCCAAACGACTTCGTCGTTTCCTGCGCCCATGCGCCAAGGCACCAACTCATATGCAGAAGTTTGATGCCGGAGGGCATTATGGATTGCCTGGTCAATCATCTGGTTACCCAAGAATGTTGACGTCGCCTTGATGGGTGCCGACGTTCCAGGCATTTCCTCGAAGATCCCCGAGACGAAATCGCCGATCGTTTCTTGAGGCTGATCCCGCAAATAGAACACTGTTCCCAAGTGCTCTGGACCTAAAATCAACCGATAACTGTAGTATGTATCAATTTTTGCAAGCCACTGAAATAATCTTATTAGAACAGCTGTACCTGCAAAACCATCATTTGCCATGTGAGGGTGACAAGTATTGGATTGAAAAATAATCGTTTTATTGCTTTTACCTTGTTTTATGTGGTGACCTACCAGCATTGAGCCTGGTGAATATTCGGTTTTCAAATCAACTCTATATTTGCCTGGTCCTAGCGTCCGGTAAATATTGTGCGGGATACATAGTGCCCAATCGGCCTGCCACGGCCTATATTGCCACATGCAGTGAAACATCATTGCATCCGGCAAATCAGGATTTGTTACCAAATGGGGTTTAAGGTGTTCCCAATCCAACTCTCCGGCAAACGATTTACTGTATCGCCCTACCCCCAAGGTGTGGCTTTTACCATCAAAAACAACTACCCCATCCCGCGACAGTTCGGCCTTATTAACTCGCCAGTTCAGGGGCACTTCCCAACCATTAAAGGTTTCTTTCGATGAATAATAGAATAATTCCAATGCCAGTTCCTGATCCAAACGTTTGAATAGCGCATCATTTTCATCTGCCACAACCCCCGTTGCGAACTTGCAGAGATCACGGGCTAAATCGAGAAATTGATGAGGGTCTGCCGTTGGTTTCACGATTTTTCCTTAAGCCGGTCTTATCACAATCCGGGAACAGCGAATGCTACAAAAGTGAACTTTCCACTTGGCTCTTGCAATCTTTCAAGTCTTACCAAAGTTAGCCCTGCGTTGGTGATCATAAAGACGAGGGAGGCAGCGCTGAATACGTGGTGGTGATCGATAAAGAATTCTTCACGGTTTTGACCCTCCAAAATCGCAGTTTCCCCGTCCGGGACTTCTAAATAAATAAATCCCGTTTTCTTCAATATCCTGCTAGCCTTGGTTAGGAATGCTATGGGGTCTTCCACATGTTCCAATACCTTATTGAAAGATACACAGTGAAACGTTTTCCAGTCACTCGCATCAATACTCAGGAAATCACCAGTTATGGTTTCCGCTCCTGTTACATTACTAGCGTGCAAAGAAAATCGCTTGTCAGGATCGAGTGCTGTGCATTGCCAACCTTGCACTTCCATTCCGCATACAAACACTGCCAGGCCCGATCCGACATCTAACAATTTTGGTTCTGAAACTTTGTTACCAAATTTTCTGATTGCAAACTCCTGGATACGGCAAATCCGTTGGTGATTATCTGACTGAGCTTCCGGTAATGCGATAATCTTATTGAAGGCATTTAGAACCCCATCTTCTCCTCCATAAGTGGCTGTTAAATAATCGCGGTCATACAACGTCGACATGTCCATACTATGACTGGAATAAAAATGTCCACAAATCTTACAACGGCGATAATCTCGGTTGTAAGTACCAACAAATGGGAACCTAACTTCACCTTTAGGTGCCTCATCATAGGTAACAGATACTTCCACATCGCTTTCTTCACATAGACAATGAATTGTCGGGTTTAGGGAGTTCACTCTACCGCTCCCCTGCCCTTAAAAATTGTTTATCCAACTCCACCCCATCATCGAGCCACAAAATCAACTCAAGATTTTGCTCTTGAGCGTACTTGTCAAACTCACTCCGCTTCAACGTCTCGACAAGCAATACAAAATAATGGCCTTGAACATTCCGGACTAAGACACCATGTAGGTCAAAAGAAATAAGACGTTTGTTCAGGGATGGGGTCGCATAAAATCCCCAGTTTTTTCTGGTTACATCCAATTCGGCACCGGTCTCAGTTTCTAAAGTGATTTGCTCGTCTGGCATTAGGGTCATGCACCCACAATCCTTGATCGTAACATTATTATTCACACCTGTAGTGAACTCTCTAGGTGGTACCTCAGGAAGAAACTTCATTGCCAATTCCAATCGTTACAAAGAAAATCATCAATCATCCAAATGCCTTCATTATTAATCCATATTTGAGTATCTCGAAATCGTTCACAAATTTTATTAAACTGCTCATGGGTTAGGCCAGTAAAACGACAAAACTTCAGAACATCATTTTCCGGAATATGAACTCCTTCTGACTTAAGGATTGCTATTGCCTGGGATCGCGTCATTCGTCGATTCCTAATTTCCAGAGCCAAATTATCGAATGAACGGGTAAAGCCAAATTTGTACCATTTCAACCAGTGATGAATGGAAATAAAGTCGTCATCAATATCAGCATAATCATAATATCCTGTCTTGGGTCCTTTCGCGCGCACTTTAAAGCCGTTTTTCGTTGCCACTTCCATTATTATTTGTGGATCCCAAGGAAAATATTGCCCAAGAAATACAGATTGAATTCCACTCTCTTCTAATTCTGTCTGATCTGGCCGACGGTACGGTGACAAATCTTCTATTGAGAGCAAGTTATCCGTCCAATCCCCAATCGTCGATCCTTGGGTAACACCATAGCGTTGGAGCCAAGCATCGTTCATCCTTGTCAAACTGCCATCAACATCACCCCCACCATATTCGATAGCTGAGTTTTCTCCCCAGATAACGAGAGGAACGTCGTATCGGATGGCGATGGTTAACGGTATAGCGAAAATTGCCATATGCATTGGAATTGCCGGACTTCCAGCTAACTCAAAAGTTTTCCGCATGAAAGTCGCCTCTATAATAGGATTAATGTGGAAATCTATATGATCGACACCAAGATTTATAAGATTTTCTAAATTAGCAGCGCCAATTTCAGTCCGAGCCGGCGTCCTCCAAGTCACGGTAAGAGGCTTTAAGCCATGTTCAATACATGTCACCACCTGCCAAGTGCTGTCCTTGCCACCACTTATTGGAATAATGCAGTCGTATTCCCGTTTAAGCTGCTTGACTTGCTTGACAAGTGTCCGAAATTCTAACGCTCGGGCAGACCAATCTATTTCTTTTCGCCGATTATGAGATGAACAGGCGCTGCAGATGCCGTCATTACCAACCTCAAGGTTGGGTCGTGTGTCAGGCAAAACGCAATTCTGGCACCATTTCAAGGCCCATATTCCTCGACAAATAATTTCGCGTTCACAAAGTTGAATAGGAATTTACTCTTACTATTTGGCAGTTCTTTATTGGTAACCAGAGATTCGATACTAACTTTATCGACGAGATCAAAAATTTTACTGTCATCCAAAATCACGGCTAATACGTTTGGGTCGTTCACATCAAGAAAATCCAACACTGGCGCATTAAAACCAATTTTGCGAGGATTATCGATTATTTCTGTTGGAGCAATTCCTTGCACTGCCTTTCTAAGGATTGCCTTAGCTCTTCCCCCTTCTATCAGGTGGCGAGTTGGAATTCTCTGACACCATTCAAACAGAGAACGGTCTAAAAACGGAGATCGGTTTTCCATTGAGTAGTACATGGCATTCAAATCGTCCTCGTGCAAAATTACCGGCACAGACTCATGCATAAGCTCGTTTGCCATTCGATTCCTTAATAAATCACTGCTATACTCCTTCTCCAAAAAGGGTTCTGAAAAAGGTATCATTATATTTTTCGAGAATTCTTCTGCATCCAGATAGATATGATCACGTCGCTTCGGGTTTTTACCAAAATAATCAGGATCTTTTAGATAGGGATTGCGTACAACGGGTTGTACTAATCTCTGCCAATTTCTAAGCGCGTTGTCGTAGTGAGCCTGATCCCGCATTTCATAGAGATAAGCGTTGTGATGATCGTAATAACCACTGAATAGTTCGTCTGCGCCAGTTCCACTAATGACGACTTTATAGCCTTCGGCGGCGACGGCTTCCATAAGCTGCCAATGGGCAAAATAGGTTATGGTATAAACTGGGGCATCATGATAACAAATCAGAGTTCGTAATCGATCCAAAAAACAATTTTTTTCCAACGGCACCGCGGTGTGTTTAATACCAAATGCCTTGACGGCGGTCGCAACCAAATCCCTCTCTTCATATCTGTCATCTGTATTTAAAATAGTAAATCCATGAACATCGCGTCCAAGCAAATTTGTTGCAATTCCGACTAAGGCGTTGGAATCTACTCCACCGCTAAGACAAAATGCTAGCGGCACATCAGTTCTAAGACGGATTTCAACAGATCTTTTTAAGGCTTTACGTACCCCTTCAACAGCCTCATCGAAAGACAAATAGTCATCACTCTGATCAAAACGGGGTTTCCAGTAAATCGAACGTTTTTGGAAGCCTTTAGCATCTATCTTCAAAATTGAGCCCGGTGCTAGCTCTTTAACTGAACGAAAAAATGTTTCGCCACATTTGTAAAGTGACTTATATCCGTTCACTAGATACCGGCAGATTTGTTCCCGATTTAGTTCAAATCTACGTCTCACCAGTGCAGATAAAAACTTAATTTCCGAAGCAAAATAAATACCGGTTTGGTCTTCGAATATGTAAAGAGGTTTCTCACCAAATCGATCACGCGATAAAAGCAAAGTTCCATCAGATTTGTCTAAAAAGGCAAACGCCCACATGCCCTCACAACGATCCAGGGCCGAACCACCCTCTCTCCTGAGAAGGTGGGACAACACCTCTGTATCGCATTCTGTATAGAATGTATCTCCCAATTTTCGGAGATCATTTCTCAATTCCTTGTAATTAAAAATTTCACCGTTGTAACAAAGAACAGTATTATTATAGGTGAAAGGTTGTTTGGCGCGGGAAGAAATATCCAGAATACTCAGACGCGTGTGCAATAATAGGACCTTGCGTCCGCCTTCTTCACCATGGCAGTAGACTTGGGCATCGTCGGGTCCACGGCGCGCCATCAAGGACAGACATCGGTCGACATGCTCTTTGGCTGGAGGACAAACACCTACATACCCAGCAATTCCGCACATTACGCTGATCTGAAAGTACGTTGATCCAAAAACCTAAAAAAGGCATCTCCATCCTGTTCACCAAATGGAGTTACAGATTGCCCATAGTATCTCAATCTAAATTGCTGAAAGTACCCTTTATCTGATCGGGATCTCGAAAGAAAATTAGTCATTTTTCATAAAGGCCAGTTACTGACACTCAATCGGATTAAACAAGGTGATCTAGGGCCACAGGCTCACCTCGGGAAATCGATATTTTAAGCGTTCTTCCTAGAAAATCTGACTCATGCCCCGGAGGTGAGCCAACACGGGGCCTTAGCCAAGCTAAATCTTCGCAATTTAATACTTCGCCGGCAGGTAAATCACGAGATGCGACAATTGAACGACGCGCGGCATCATGTGTAGTCCTCTCACACTGCAAGATTTTCTTAGCCCCTTCCCCAACAAGCAAGTCAGCTTCGCGAATATGTAAACAAAACTCCTTAAATTCAACCGGATCGCAAGATATCTTATGATCCCTAAAATCAGAATAATTCTTATCCAACGTGAAATGTTTTTCGATTACCCGTGCCCCTAACGCCACGGACATCATAGCGGCCTTGTACCCAATAGTGTGATCAGAATACCCTAACGTACGGTTGAAAGTACCCAACTCCTCCATAAAACCAATATTGGCATCCCGAGGAAACGTAGGGTAACTGGACACGCAATGCATTAAAACTATATCGGCAAGGGGTTTATTTGAGAACGGGCAAGCATTTTGCCAAACTGCGTCAATGCTTTGTACGCTCGTTCTTATGGTTTCCAAATCGGACATGCCTGTCGACAACAAAATGGGTTTACAGGTTCCAGCGACTGCTTCGATTAGGGGAATAAAATCATTATCACCCGATGCAATTTTGAATGCGGGGACTAAATCCGCTAGCAATGGAACTGCATCCATATAAAAGGGTGTTGACAGAAATTCAATATTTTCTCTTCGTGCTACATCGGCGAGGTGGCAATATGCACCCTCGGAAAGTTGAAAACTTTCCAATTGTTTCAAACGCTGGCCTTGACTGGGTGATACTAATTGAACTGGGTCGATAGTTTGAAATTTTACCGCATCGGCACCCGCTTCTGCAGCTCGTCCGATCATCTCTTCGGCAATGCTTAAACAACCTTCATGATTATTGCCTATTTCTGCAACAACCATAATTGTATCATCGAGATCAATGGCACCTATTTTCATACCATGATCGGACTGTCTTTATCGGGTTCATAAATAACATTTGACCCGTGCCGGTGAAACGTCAATTCCTCGCGAACAATTCGAAAACCAAGTGATTGATACAGATTCATCGCTGCTTCATTATGTTCTTGAGTACCTGCCCGGATACGGAAAGCACCACTTTCATTTTGGCAAATAAAATGGATCATGCTACGTCCCAAACCTTTACCTCTCTTATCCTCGGAAACAGCAATTAGCTCGACAACTAAATCACCTTTGTCCTTGGCTATAAGCGTGAAACCAAAAATCTTTCCATTTTCCTCAACCACCGCTAGGCGCACGTTCCGTGTTCCTTTAAAGTACTCATCAACCCATTCCACCTTGATCCGATTAGCAGTAGCATGAGAAAATTCTTTGTCGCGATGAAAGCGTGAATAGGTAAATGCAGAACGCGCTAAATCTAGAACCTGACGACGGTCAGAGTTTGTAACCCAGCGAACCCCTTCATGTCGAGTATCTGAAAAGGGAATTTTGTCGCCGAGAAAGGTTACCAGTTTCTCCATCTGCTTAAATTTCAATGCATTTAAAGTCACTACTAGATTTTGGAAATCGGGGGAAATTCGAATCTGGGAAAAAGATTCTTTTTCGGCGTATGGGGTTAATTGCTGTTGCAAGTAAACCAGATTATTGGAATTTGAGATTGATAGACGGTAAGCATCTTTTCCAATTAGATCCGTGAGCCATTTGTCCAACTCAATGAAAACAGGGTTGTCAACAATCTTGGATTTCGTTGATTCTTTAGCGGCAACTTCGACTTCCTTTAGCATCCCTTCACCAATTTTAGAGAAGGTTTAACATCGTCGAATAGATGTCTATGCTGTTCAACCAATGTATTGTACCACCTGATATACTTGACGAAACCTGATTCAAGAGGATAACGCGGTTCGTAACCGAGCAAACGTTTTGCCTTTTCGATCGAAAGTGTTCCCCTATCGGGCATCAAATCATCCTTTGGCAGATACTGGATACCAATATCACCAAATTCTGTTTTAATTATATCAACCATTTCCGAGATAGAACGAGAGGTGCCGTAAGTTAAATTAAAAATTTCGTTCCTGGAATTCTTGTTACTAATAATCCTTACCATACCATCTATGAAATCTTGAACGTATGTAAAATCAAGACGATCCTCACCATCGCCATGAATATTTAAAACTAAGCCTTTCATTGCTTGTTCAATAAAGACTTGGCCAACCCTGCGGCTAACACACCTTTCTCCATATAGAGCTGAAGGTCGAACAATTGTATAAGGAACATCAAACACCTGGTTATACCCTATAACGAGTTTCTCTCCTGCATATTTTAAGGCCCCATAGATACCAACAGGCTCACAAACAGTCTCCTCGCCAACCTGGTCTGATTGGAAATTTCCATAAACCATAGAAGATGACATATAGATAAAGTGTTCCACATAATCGCGGGTGGCATCCAAGGCGTTTTCTAGTGTGCGCAGATTGTGATCGAAAGTACTGTAGGGACTTTTATTTGCCTTGCTAGCGTGAGCAATTGCAGCCAAATGGACAACTATCTGTGGATTAATAGAATCCAACAAGGGGCACAGGGACTGATAGTCACGTGCATCGACGGTGTGGAGAGGAATCCCTGCTTCATGAAGGATGTTCAACCGTTCGTGAATGAGATGAAGATAAAGTGGCCGGTCCGGAATATTATCTACGTTTGCCGCGAACGCACCTAAATTATTTATTTGCAAGCTATCGATGACCTCGACTTGAGCCCCCCGAGCTTTGAATTCCAACGCCAAGTTGTGGCCAATGAATCCTGCGCCACCAATTAAAATAATATTTTTTCCTTGTAAATCCATCTTCAATTTTCAGCTATTTTTAGCGCTTGGGTTACGTGATTTGCCATATACTGCATATCTTCGAGGTTAAGGTGAGGTCCGACTGGTAGAGATATAGTTTGTTCGCTTATCCTGGACGCATTCGGAAATTCTTCTCCAGAATAACCATATTTCTTCTTATAATACTTCATCATAGGTACTGCTTTAGGGTAATATATGCTGGTACCAATTCCCTTGTTATTTAAAAACTGGATAATTTCTTCACGCTTGTTAAGCAACTTACCTTCCAAAAGTATTGAAAAGCAATAATACGAACTTTGGCACTTTTCGTTTTCATTTGTAAAGAAAGATATATTTCGGCAGTCGACTAGTTTCTGTTCCAAGTACGTAAAATTTTGTTTACGTAATTTTAAAAATTCCGGCAATTTTTTTATCTGCTCTAAGCCAATTGCTGCTTCAATTTCGTTCATGCGGTAATTGTATCCCAACAATGGCACATCATAATCTCCTGCAATTTTCCGTTCACCGTGGTGTCGATTAACACCGAACGCTCTCAGAGTTGCAATTTTTTCAGCGAAATCCTGATCGCGTGTAATGACGATACCGCCTTCCGCGGTCGTAATATGCTTGACTGGATAAAATGAAAAACAACCCACATCTCCATGCAAACCTACGTGCAAGTTTTTGTATCGAGCACCAATGGCAAGTGCGCAGTCCTCTACAACTAAAAGCCCATGGGTATCGGCAATACTTAATATCAAGTCCATATCGACAGGAACACCAAGAAAATGAACAACTGAAATTGCCCGAGTTCGTTCAGTAACGGCAGCTTCGACCCCCGCGGGATCTATATTGCCGGTATGGTTTAAAACATCGACGAAAACAGGTTTAGCTCCACAAAATTCTATCGCGTGCGCAGTGGCAACGTGGGTTTGCGCGGGTACAATCACCTCATCACCTGCACCGACACCAATGGCCAAGTAGAATAAGTGCAACCCAGCGGTACATGATGACACGGCGACGCTATGTGGTGCCCCTGAGAATTCTGAAAAAGATGCTTCAAACCTGGTCACTCGAGGGCCGTGTACCAATGTAGTTCCGTTGAGAACTTCGAGTACCGATTGCCTTTCTTCTGCCCCAATCATTGGTTTGCCAAAGGGGATATTTCGCAAATTTAACTCCGTAAGTAAAACAGCGTAGGAGTTAATCTCCGTACTCAACCGTTACTATTTTTGAATCGTTAACAGCTTGTTCAATTGCCAAGCAAACAGACATGGTATCAAAGACAACTCGTTCGTCAACAACAGCCAACCCAATTCCCATTATGGAATCAAGAAAGCTGGGTATTAGGCTATGTTTTTCAGTACCTGGATAAGGTGAGGTAATAATTATTGGTTCTATATTCTTATCCCTATCTTTGTAGATGAACCCTGCATGTGTTCTATTCTCGAATGTCGCATTCGTGCCATAGACTGACAACTTGTGAAAATGAGGAGATACACACCCGAAGTTTATTGCCACTTTTCCAACCATCCCGCTTTCAAAGGAAAGTGTAGCGACCACCATATCGTTATGACGGAATTCCGTGCCTGCAGTGCTTATGCCGTTTCCAAAAGCGGAGACTTTGTTAATACGGTCTTGAGTTAACCACATAAGAAGATCAACTACGTGAATACCTCCACCGTATATGACGGAATAGAAATCCTGTTTTCCCCTCCAACCGTCAGTCAACTTTGAGAGCCTTCCATAATTATAGTCGGCTTCTACGTAATAGATTCGACCAAACTCATTGTTAGCAATCAAATCCCGGACTTCCAAGAAACGAGGACAACTACGTAATATCAGGTTCGAAGACAACTTTAATGATGGTCGGTCTACCAATAATCGACGAATGGACTCCATTTCCTGCTGTGACTGGCAAAGCGGCTTTTCAACAAACACATGTTTGCCAGAAGTCAAGGCCCCACAAATTTGATTAAAATGGTCTTCGTCAAAGCTCGCAATAGATACAACATTAACATCAGGGTCATCGATTAATTGTTCGGCGCACGGATACAAACGCGCTTCCGGGTACCGATACGCCAAGTATTCCCGCTTGCTTTCATCAATGTCGCAAAGGGCCAGAAGAGAACAATCTGGATGTTCCTCGTATCCACGAATATGGGATTCACCAACACCGAGACCGATAATTCCAGCCTTCAACGCTGTCATCATATTGCATCCTAATTAATGGTTCCAGATACCAAATGAATAATATCCTCATATCCGTATTGCCAATGCGGACGGTCCATTCCGTCTAATATAGCTGATATTCGAATGAGGTCCTGTTCTGTATCAACGCAAAAATTGAAATGGCCAAAATCTATCATAGATGTGAACGAACGAATTCTAAATTCTTGAGAATGGTCATAGAAATAGGGGGTCACATGCTCTCTCTGGTAGGCAACTGACATATGCTTTTCGGCATTTTCTAAAGCGCTCGTCCTAATGACTTCAACAGACATACCGTGTGGAAAGGTGCGCGGTTGAGTGTTTGTCACAAGATCCCACCTTCCGGAGCGCATCAATTGGGACCCTTTGTCTATCAGACGATAATCCATAAGTGGGCTATCCCCATTGACTCTAACTATAGCCTCGCAATTTTTTGAAACTGCCGACTTTAGTAGACGATTAGCAGTATTTTCAAGATCGCCGCGGAAACAGTTAACTTTGAGATTACTACAAAATTCTTCTATGGCATCATCTTCGGATTGATTAGATGTTGCCACGACCAATCCGTCAATGTTGGCACATTGTCTAATACTATCCACCAAATAACTAAGGAGAGGCCTCCCCTTAACATCCATCAACACCTTCCCAAAAAGGCGGGTAGATGACATGCGAGCCTGAATGTTAGCTATAATGTTCATATATCATGGGCCGTTATTGGCGCGGAGATGACCGTCCGAAGTTTTACTAGCATTGATATATCTGTCTATTATCGAACCTCTCGAGAAAACTTCTGTATCTGGAAAAAAATTTCTAAAATGCGTACCAGTCTTCATTACATCAATGTTCCAGACGGGACACGTCACCTTGTATTTTCAAATGATCTTCCGTATTGAGGGTACGTCAATTGACCCAAGAAATGTTAACTATAGTTCGAACAACCCTCGAGAACCATCCTCCGGCAAATGGGTGAATTAGTTTATTAGCAGATTTCCGCCGTCTGTGATAATAGGTAAATTATCTCGTTTTGGGCCTTGGACGTGTTCCTGGATTTCTTCTCCGCGATGGGGATTACCCGCCGTAACCGCATCACGGGTTGCCTTCCTTATTTTAGAAATTTCATCCTCCGACATACCCCATATCTCAGCTACCCTGCGACGCCGGTTGGGATCCCCAAAATTAATTCTATCCCATTCATACGCTCTTAAAATACTGATGTCATATGGCGTCCACTCGTCTGATTTTATTTGACTAAATCTCCAATTAACCTCAGGGTCCTCGTCAGCTATTTCAGTGCTCCCATGTTTTTTAGCCATATCCCATAATTTTGTACCCTTGAGTGGCACTGCGACAAACAGTTTCACATAATCTGCCCCGCAATTTTCTGCAAATGAGATAGTTTCCCTTATTTCGTCCCACGTCTCTCCAGGAAAACCAATAATAAAATTGGCAAGAACATAAATGCCATTACTTTTTATTTTGGCAATCAACCGTGGAACATCTTCTAAATTTAAAGGCTTATTTACAATTTCTTTTATGACACGTTTGCTGCCACTTTCAATAGCAACGTTAATTCCAACACATCCTGCTTTACTGAGAAGTTCAAGCATTTCGTCATCCAGGGCAAATATCGCAAAAGACTGGATTATAAATTTCAGTCCCATATCACGTTTGGTGAGAACTTTCAGAAACTTTTTAAAGAATTTTTTTCGTAACGCGATATTGTCATCATCAATTATGAAAGATTTTAAACCGTAACGGTTTTTTAAATAGGCTATTTCATCAACTACCCGGGACACATCTGGAACTCTAACTTTTCGTCCACTTATAGATTCGACCTGGCAAAAAGAACAGCCTACTGGACAACCTCGCGTGATGAGCATCCGAACATAAGGATACTCTGGAGGGCGAAGTGGGCCATAACGACTTCCTACATTGATATAATCTTCCATTTTAACTAAATCATAATCGGGTAAAGGCAAACTACCGATATCCATAATTAACTCTTGGGATTGGGCTACAATTCGTCCCTCATGACGATAAACTAATCCTCTCGTGGGCTTTCCCCCGGACCCATTTAGAAACCTGATCAGGTCACGTAAAATGTGTTCACCTTCGCCGCGGACGGCAAAGTCAATATTGAGATCATCCATGACTTTCATGTATTCGATCGTTACATGCACACCGCCTGCGATGACTATTATATTTTGGTCAAGATTCTTTATAGCCTCTGCGGCTAGATGAAGTATTGAAGAATATTCTGATGTCAGGATAGAAATTCCTACGTAATCAGGTTTTACATCGGCTATTCTAGCGACGAATGCCTCGATTGATAGGTCATAAAACTGTGCATCAATTATCGTGACATTAGCCTCTCCCTCAACCATTTTACCAAGTAAGCACAAAGTTGATGGGTTGAGGTTCCATAAAGTCTGAATATCAACCTTATGCCAACGTAAGTTAGGGTACGCGAGAACTAATTTTTTCAAATCAAGAATCCGTAGAACGTTATTTGAAGACACCCAAAAGAAAACTTAGTAATTGCTTCAAACGGAAGGTGCCTGAATTGTATTATCTGATTAAAATCCAGTCAAAGATATTTGTTAAAGGAGACGATTCAAAGTAATATATTTAAGGCTTTTACCTGATCAAAATGATTAAGTGCATTCAGCCTATATTTCGACTTTAATTTGTTTAGTGGGTATGAATAACAATTATCTTTACTCTCCTTCCGAAAATGAATTCATGAATTGCTTTATTCAAAATGGGTTTGTAATTGGCAAATCTGTTTTGGAACCCAACAAAGTTAAAGAACTGGGTAATCTTTGCGAGAGAGAGTACCGCAAAGCAAAATCAAACTTTTCAAATGAAAACGTAGAAAATGAGAATTGGTCTCTTATGCTCTCTCACATTGTCCGTGATGGAGTAACACTTAGGTCACTTTTATTAAAACTCGCTTCCAGCAAAAGCCTACTCGATTCCCTAGAAAAATTCTTCGGCCCTAACATCTCTAAGATTAATTGGGAAGATATTTGGATAAATGATCAAGAAGACCGTTCAAATGTCACTAACAAACCCCTTCACCAAGAATACTGGACCGGAGCCAGCGTTGACGACATAGCGGTATGGGTTCCTTTAACAAAGGTTAGCATTTCCAACGGATTGGAAGTAATTCCAGGATCACATTTATTTGGCGTTGTACCAAACCGCAATCGAAAATTGATTGACGTTGACGGAATTGACTATTCTGGCAAGGAGACGTTGTATGACTTCAGCATGGGTGATGCTATCTTTTTTCATTCGCTACTGATACATGGAACAGCAGGTAGAGGAAATGACCTTCGAATTGCAACGACCTTGCATTACAAAGGAACATTTGCTTCCACATCCGCCATTAAGACGTCAATTGGTCAGGTGGGTGTTCGTGAGGGCCCGTTTTTACAGATCCGCCGCGTGCTAGGAAACGACCAATATACTCCGTTTCGTACATATGGAGGACCAATTAGTAACGCACCAGCCATCCCGGAAATTGACTATAAATAGTCTAAGTGATCTTTATCTAGTCAGCTAGGAAGGAATGACTAGATGCGCCTAACATCAATTTCATGTCCCAGTTGAGTTGATATCGGATATTGTAATGTGAAATGACCGAATTTATCGAAAAACAAAATCAAGTGCTTCTTGAAATTGCAAAGGAGTTGGGACGCCAAAAGCTAGGTTTAATGGCCAACATGAGGTGGCACCACGATCCAAAACATCTTCTGTTCATGCTTGCTAGATATAAGTTCGTTGCAAAGCTTTTGTCTGGAAAAGAATCAATCTTAGAGGTGGGTTGCGGTGACGCATTTGGATCAAAAATTGTAAAGCAGGAGGTTAACCATTTAACAGTCTCTGATGTTGACCCAATCTTTATAAAAGACGCAAAAGAAACTCAAATAGATGATCTCCAAAATTTTGAAGCCGTTGTCCACGATTTTGTAAAAAAGCCCATGAAAGGCACGTTTGATGGTATATATATGTTGGACGTATTCGAACATTTAGACCCGGATTCCGAAGATGTATTTGTTTTAAATATTCTAAAGAGCTTAAGCAGTGATGGGGTCTTAATCGTTGGCATTCCCTCACTAGAATCACAAAAGTATGCGTCAGAAGCTAGCAAGTTGGGTCATGTAAACTGCAAGAATGGGGATAATTTGAAGAAATATTTTAAAAGGCATTTTGCCAATGTATTCCTATTTTCCATGAATGACGAAGTTGTCCATACCGGATTTTTTCCAATGGCCCACTACCTAATCGCAGTTTGTTGTCAAAAGATTTAGTGGGATTTGACACGTCGAAGATTAAAGAAATCAAACATCAGAATTAAACTGTTTAGCTACCTCCTTACACACGGATGCTACGGAATTTGGCATAATACCCGTGGCCGCAATAGCCTTATCTGGACACATGGATAGATTTAGGGGGCGTACCTCCATTAGATTAACGAAGTGGTGATCGTTCTTCTCTGATACTAAAACCATCAAGTTGGAACAGGTATCTAAAACTTTAACAAAACGGGATTCCGTATCGCTGAGAGAAAATGTATTGCACGACTTTTAAAGGTATAAAGAAGTTTGCTTTTTTCGCGTAATAGCTAAATAATCATTTAAATCCGTGAGGCGTTTGCGAAACTTCTCATTTTCCTGCTTGAGATCCGTTATATGTTGATCGGTGTTGCCATCAATAAGACTATCATTACCGTGTTCAACTTTTTTCTTTATTGCCTCAAGCTCCAATTCTAGGCTTTCAATCCGTTCATCCTTTTGATTTAGGTATTCATTCAATATCTTTAGCCTATCTTTCATAGCTCCCATCGCGCGGATAGATTTTTCATTAATAGATTGATACTCAATACATTGTTGCTTCAAACTTGTGAATAAATCTTTTTGGTCTGAACTATCCGACATGTTCAATACCGTACCCGTTCAATCGTATTGTCTTTGTGACATAATGTGAGGGGTATTTGCAAAGCTCTGGTTCCGTATAATCATTTCAAATTTGAATTCAAAGAGAAATAATTTTCCATTGTGGTGGGTATTCGAATGTTGTCTAGAAAATTAACACCTATTGAGATTTAAGGACTGCTTGTAAACTAGTCAAATCGTTAATTTGAACTACCTCGTAACATTTAACCGTAAGAGATCCATTGTAATTAACCCATTTCGAATGAAGTGCCTTCATTTCGAGATCAATTCTTTAAACTTTTGTACATCTATTTTCGGAAACGCCTCCAAGGCGCTATTGGGGCACACGTTATATATCGGCGGCAAATCCACGCCGTATATTAACGAGAGCATATGCAACGTTACCATAGATGTTTCGTTTACCCGAATGGCATCCCACCGCAACCAGTTAGCGTCATGATTACGCCACGCCGTATATTCGCTATCTGAGAATACTGACCTCTTTAGATCCGCATAACGATTATCGTTTTGTTTATACCTTATTGCTCCCTCCCGTTCTGGGTCATCTCCAGAAATATTTTGATCGAACCCTAAAAGAAAAATCCGCCGTGGCTGTCCGATTACAGCAATACTTAACGCGCACAACATGGTGTTCATAGATGGCAAATTTAAAGGTTCTTTCAGTGATGGTGGCAAATCATCATTTACCCCATATTTGAATATCTTATGGTCCAATTCATAAAGATATTTTTGACTTTCTTTTCCAAGAACATGGTATAGGGCAAAATCGCTGAGGAGCACCATAGTTGGATAAGGTTTTCGTAAAAATGCCTCAAGATCAGAAGAGTTATTGAGAAGCACATTCGGGTGGCTTATAATTACTAGGGACATCTGTTCAGCATCCACCTGGCCAATAATGTCATCCCAAACGATTGAAAAATTGTTGAGTCCCATGAACCCAATATCTTTGCTCTTAAACAAAGAAGGCTTGTCAACAAAGGCTTGGATTGAAGGTCCATTCCCACAAATGCAAATATCCTTGCCACGAGTAATTTCGCGCAATTTTCGCAATTGCGTTCGTAAAGAAGGAGATAAAGCCTGGTTTTCAGCAAATGCTTTCTTCCCACCTGCAATACAAAGACGTTGCATAGCTTCTTCGGCTTCATCTAGCCATCCACCTAAATAGGCGGCTAATGGGACTAGTCTGGATTGGGCCCCGTCTGGAAAAGATGAGTTTCCTGAACAAAGTGTATCAATTACCTGGCGATAACATATTTGAGCCTGCTTTTTATCGCCCTGAAGGCGGAAAGCCCGGGCCATTAGAAAAAGCGTTTTTGGATTTCCCTCGCTATGTTTACCATTAAGTTTCCAGGCATATTGCGAGGCTTTATCGTATTGGCCATTCACCATCGCCAACGAACACAATCTATTGAGCGCTTCAGAGTAATCAGGTTCCATAATTGATAAACGTTCATATAGTTCTTGGGCCAATTCTAGACCCCTCGCGTTCTGCACCATAAACATAATTGCGGCCGCTTTACACAGAACATTGGGATCGTTTGGGGCTAGGGATATTGCATCGAGGGTCAATTTAACAGGACGGAGATAATCAGAACCACCAAGCAAAGGACTTTTTAAACTTTGATCAAATAGATCTTCGATGGTCTTTTGCAAATTTGGGTTCTGCTGATCGTGGTCACCGTTGAAGGTCATGTTTCTTTCACAATTTATCTAAAATGAAATTTTAAATTCAGTAAATGGACATAGTGATCTTTAAATCGAGCTTCAGTCTTTTTTTGTGTTACAAATTATTATAAAAATCATTGGCAATAAGGGTACAAACTGAGGTCATCGTTTTTGGCATAATACCCGTGGCCGCAATAGTCTTATCTGGACACATGGATATATTTAGGGGGCGTACCTCCATTAGATTCAGTTCGTTAATCGAACAGAGTTCCAATTTACCTTGAAAAGTGATTGGTTGGGACTTTTTTTCTAAGACAAAGCAAAGAAGCTCAAATAGCGTTTGATGGGAGAATGTTTCAGTACCACAAATGTGAAAAATTCCGTTATATTCTTTACTGCATAGAATCTCTAATATCTTTACTGCATCACCAATATCAATAGGTGTAAATTGATGATCAATAGCACATTTAATTAAGCCTCGACGGTGAATTGCCTCACACCACCCCCAAAGAATATTTCGGAATCCTGAAAAGGCCCCAACAACTTTTGATAGACGGACTATAAGATGAGGCTGTTTTGATATTATTAAATAATTCTCGATAATAGTTTTAAATCGACCATAATTTACGATTGGATTGGTCTGATCATTCTCGGTATAATTACCGTAAACGCCATCAAATACGTAATCAGAAGACAGAAAAACAGGCGTTACATCATTTTCAACCAATACATCTACGATACGCTTGGTTCCATCAACCATTACCTTTTTCCACATGAATTTTTCATTCACGCAAGCGTCGATATTCGGTGCAGCAGGTAACAGGATGGCGTGTGAGTATTCTTCAATATTAGATATTTTTTTGTTTAGATCGTCTACCAATATGTCAAACGTTAATGTATCTGGTGAAACCTTTTGACGCGACGTTAACAAATAATTTTCCCTTCCCACTTTACTGGCGAATCGACTCCCAATCACTGACCCACCGCCAATAATCAGATATTTTAATTTCCTTTCAAACATTGGTTTGCGCTATTCAATGGACGCTACACTATGGGAATATAATCAATAATCGTCTCAAATGATGTTTCGTTCGTTTGTAATATTCGTTTAACTCGACATCAAACAACTTAGTAATTTTCAATACTGTTTTTAAAACAAAAACGTATCGCTCCATTACTTATACCAAACTCTTCAAATTAATAGTTCAGTAATTCAATACGCTATCAATAATATGAAGGCGCCAGTCTTCCACATCAATGTCACCCACCTCCACGGTCACTCCAAAGTCCTTTGATATTTCGTCGGCACTTCTTATTCCGACAATGACATATCTAAAGAATTGTCTCAAAAACCTTTTCCTTTCGGAAGGCCTCAATAAATCATCCAAGTTACTTTCTGAAATGTTTCTAAAAGCCGTATCAGAAGGTGCTATTATTGTTTGCGGAAAAGGTTCTTTATGCCACCTCGTAATGCCCAAATTATTGAGTGCATAGGCTAAAACTGCAGCTGCCTTGTTAGCACCGTGATCAACCATTGCATCACTGATTACCAGAAGTTTCCGGCATGATAGAACAGTATCAATATTTTTTTGAGATATTCTCTCGACCCTATTCCAGCGCGTTTCTGTAGGTTCTACAAAGTTTCTTCTAAATGGTCTTTTTACTGCCTCTAGATTTTGTGGTGTTGCATTCCTATATGCCCACCTAGCAATTTTTAATATTCGCTGATTTTTACTAGTTGCTTTGTAATTTGCCGCTGAGAAGCCCAACTCATCTATTGAAACCACAGCAAATTCATCAGTGCCATAGCAATAGTATATTTTTGTCGGGTCATTTATCGCTACCTCAACCAATCCGTGATCAAGTGCTCCAACCCAACCATCCACCTCTGTCTCTGGATGAATAAATATCGGTAGAATAGTGAATCCCCTCGTAACCATTCCTTCACCCTTGACCGGCCAATGTAGCCGGAATGGCACATCATGCATTACGGGTGCGCTCCACATTATAGAGGCCTCATATGGATGCAGACACGAAATTGCCAGTTTCATTAACTTACGGGTAGAGACCGAAATCGAACCAGAATCCGAACGCGGAAACTCGCCCTCAAATAAGGGCATAAAGTCCTCTTTTACAACTCTCAATCCATCTGAAAGGACTGCCCGATACCCTTCCGCTGCTAATTCACTAATCCTAACAAGTGTGCCATCGGACCAAATTCCATCTGGCGGAAGAAAGATTGTCGCGGCTTTCTGCTCAATAGAATTCTTGAGTGCTGCCAAGTACATAGAAGTAACGCGATCATATTTAGCTTTTTCTGGGTGATAGTGATTGGTAACAATATGTAATGGAATGTATTTTTTAAGCTCCATTATAAGACTAGAAGTTACCAAGTATTCCTGTTCTTGGAGCGTTGTGTATATAAAATATTCAACGTCGTTTGCTTGCGAAAATTCTGGAATATTGTTTTTGGAAAGGATCGTCGGTAACGTTGTAGCCATATATCGATCCAAGAATCTTTTTCCCCAGACGGCCGTAACTAAGTGAAATTTACCCAAATTTTGCCTCAGATATTAATTCAAAAAATATGCCTCGGTACTGAACTTGGGTTGAAATTTCATAGAGGATAGAAAGCATGTACCTGCATCCAGGTTCTTACCTAGTAACGACAATAAATGAGCACGAACGAAATGTGCCTCGCTAAAACTTGTGTCGAGTTCAATGGTAACATTAATTTCATTTAATGCAGGGTCATTTTGATTTAGTTCTAAATACAATGAGGCTAAATTATAATGGGCATTTGCATTATCTGGCTGAATAGCTACAGCACTTTGATATAATTTCAAGGCCTTCTTAAATTTACCCAATTGACGCATCAAGTTGCCATAATAGACGTAAGTATCAAATTCATAAGGATCATATTCTAATGATATTCGATAGTGGGATTCTGCTTCACCTAACTGAGTTAAAAAGTCTTTTGTTTCGGAGCGTTCAAATATTTCACTGAGTGGTAATTTTACAATCTTTTGGAGTATAACCGACTGTTTTAGATAATCCGCTAATCCCTTGTGCGCTCCTGCGAATGCAGGCATTCCAACCACTACTTCTCTGAGTTGTGTAATCACTTCCTCAATTCCGTTAAAATTTTGGAATGCAACTGCCATTAGATAATTTAGCCTAGGATCACGGACCCCTTTCAACAATAATTCCTGTCCCAAGCTTAGTAATTCGGCAAAATTTTTATTATATTTGAAATCATTTATACGCTTCCAATAATCGTCTCTGAATTTGTCATTAGGATATTGTGAAAAATCTAATACAGATTTAGCTTCATCAAAGTCCTTATTTTTAATGAGGAACTGCGCATATCTTTGCCTATTTTCCTGTTTTGATGGCTCTAACGAAATCGCCGTCTTCAAACAAGCGCGAGCCAGTTCTAATTTATCTTGGTTTTCATACATTTGGCTAAGATCAAGATATAGTTGCGCGCTAAAAGGAGCCAAGGAAACAGCACGGCAAAACCCCCGACGCCCCTCTTCAAATCTCTCTAACTTACTGGCAATGACACCATATACCTGCCAAACACGATCACTTTGTGGGTATAAAAGGCACAAATTATTTACGCTGTTAAACGCGTTTTCTAGTTGTCCCTGTTCAACCTCAGTGACGACAACATCAAACGCTCTGTCCAATTCTGTGTTAGAATCGATCACACAAACAACTCTTCCTTTAACCAATATATGATATCCTTTTTGTCAAATAATAGCTAGATTGAGAACAACGATATTCGGTTGAGGGAGATGGTGACATCATGAAGAAAGGCCGGTTTCTAGTGACGGGCGGTGCCGGATTTATCGAGTCACATTTAGTTAAATTGCTTATTGCTCAAGGACACCCTGTAACCGTCATTGATAATTAATCCAGCAGGAATTGAGATAATGTGGTACCAGGGGCGCATTTCAATGGATAAAATGAGGTCTTACCCATGATATTTGTTCCCCAAGTTTCCTTTTTTATACCTTTATAATATTTAAATATTTGCCAACCCACATCATTCAAAGAGAGTTTGTCTAAACTAATAAATTTTCTTTAGATGATGTCTAACGCTTTCGATACCCAATCTAAATCAATGTTAATCTCAGTCTTTTTTATCGTAATTTATTCAGATGGACCTATTAAGCGGTATCAAAATGCTTAAATAAAATTGACGTGGGAAGGTTTATCGGCGATTAGTTTGTAAAGGTAACGATTGGCTTCATCCATCCGACAATTTTTACGGCAATTAGAGATGTCTAGCTTATTAGTGACGTATTCGAAATTCCGTCTTCGTTTTTCGCCGGTCCAGATTTCTTGGAATGACTTCTTATTAACGTTTCCAAATTCGAATAGGTCATTTAGTAAATACGCGGAGCAGCCAGAAACAATTCCATTTGCCATAATATAGCCCCATATAAACGGTGTTGAGTAGCAATGAGTATATCGTTCATTAGACGCAAGTTTCGTCATGGTATTAGAGCGAAAAATAAGGTTGAATTTCTTAGTGTTAAACTTTTCAAGTGTTTCTTCTATCTCAAGCCATTGTGTGTAATCAATTTCTCTCTCGTTTATACTTGACGGGTGTTGAGAATATGGCTTTACGACTAAATAGTCGATTCCCAGCTCGTCACGACAAGTTTTTGCTAATATAGAAATCTCGTCAGCATTCTCGGGCAAAAGAAGAATTTGTGCTCCAATCACGCAATCTAATTTCTTGATGCGACGTGTTTCTGCCATAACAGAAAGGTGTTCCTGAGCATTTTGAAAATCTTCTGGCTTGGTTTGATGGATTTGGGAATAGGTCTCTTTGGTGCCAGCGTTCAGGGAGACTTTGACCCATGAAAGGTTGGGTAAGGCTTCATCTAGAAAGTTGTCAGGAAGGATTGTTGCATTGGTTGTCAATGAAACATCAATAGTAGATTCCTTCGTAATTCGAATTATCTCCGAGATATTTCTGTGAAGTAACGGTTCCCCTTCACCGGCATACATGATGCTCTTGATACCAAGGTTGCCAAGTTCTGGCAGAAGTTTGTTTAGCATTTTGAAGGAAAGACGATCAGGTTTATAGCCGATATAATCTACGGAGCAAAAGGTACATCGGTGGTTACACGCACCAATCGGCGAAATCTCCATGTAGATCGGATATATATTCTTTGCTTTTTCCCAATCTTTACCAACTTTCATGACCTGGGCAACACGTTCCGGGTGATATATGAGCTTATGGCTGTCTATATGATGAGGGTCAGGCATTATAGATTTCTTAAAGTATTAAAATTTTTCAATAACATGTTTGTTTGAGCTCAAAAACTTTGTCAGCAACACTTCCATCTAGGTTATTGGATTCACAGCTTCTCATAATTATTCGTTACCTAAATCTCCGGCGCATCCTGTCAGCGTTTACTTTCCTTGATCACATCGTTTAACAGCGACGCATCAAGAATACGGTAACGCTCAAACTTAGCAAATATAGCCTCATCTCTATTAGGCCGGCCACCTCGTGTATTACGATTTGTAGTCTCGTCAGCCTTAGATTTTCCGGTATCGGGGTGGCGATGTTCTACAAGAATATCAGGAATGTAATTGAGGCGATCAATTAGTAGTCCAATCTGCCATGTCCATAAATCACAATTGAAATGTTCAAATAGAAAGGGTTCAATGTAACCAAGTGTATTGACCCATTTTCGGCTTAATATTGGAAATGTACAAATTGTTTCCTTGTAGCGCCCGTCATTAAACCACATACAATAAATATCATCGGGAAATTTTGATGCCTCCTGATCGATTCGAATATCCCAGCCATTATCCACAAATACTTGATCATCGTTAGCAATCATCAGGATATTACCCTGAGCTCTTTCAGCTAAAATATTGTTGATCCTTGGCGTTGTAAGTGGTTCGTCGATTAGTGTTTCAAAATTAAAAAGGTTTACCACTCTTGACTCTGCAGAGAGGCTTTTATGAGTTACCAAATATTCAAATTGCACTGGATCATCTTCATCTACATAAACCAGTATTTCGATGCGTGCTGGTTTGTCGGCAGTTTCCGCCACGCTTCGGACGAATTGTTCCATACCCTCTGGGCGGCCTCTAGATGGGCACAGTAGCGAAATTATATTAGGCAATAGTACCTATCCTAAATATTAAAATTCTGCCACTCTGATGGCTATACTCTAACCCCATATTCGCTTATCTATTCATGTAGGTAATTAAGAAATTACCATTAAGGTATCTTAGATAATTTTTGCAATATATGTTTTGGCTATTGTTTCACGCGTGATTGAAATAACTCAACACTCCTATAAATATTCTACACGGTGACTACCGATAAAACCGGCACCGCCAGCAACTAGTGACTTCAATGTGGCGTCCTCAAATAATTTTCACTTTCATTCACGGCAATTTCATGGACCCGTATTAGGCAAAAATGGTGGAATATTTCAATATTTTTATAACCTTCTAATATTTTGTCTCTCCATTTTCCTCTGGCTCAAAGACAATAATTATACTACCTCCCGTATCAAACTCAAAAGACACATATTCCACCAAGATTATATAACTCATGAATCGAAGTATGATTTTGAATCTTTCTTTGAGGAAACAAAAATTTTTGAACCCAAAGTTCTAATATTAGGGTTCGTTAGTTACGAAAGTATTGCATTCGTCCAGGTAGAAAATAGAAAAGACTGGTATAATCTAGAAAATTTGCTCAGAGTTGCGCATCAGAAAGGTTACTCCACCGACGTAATACCAACCAATAATACCGGCCGCAACATCATAGTTTGCTGACAATTAAGTTTGGACGTGTGAAATTTTATTGTCTATTTCTTTAAGTTTTGATTGAATGCCCCTCTCACAATCTCTTTGAGTATTGTCATTGGAAAAATAAGGAAAATCGGGATGAAGAAATGAGTGCCTTAATCTTTTAGTTCAATTGCTGTATACTAATGACAATGATTTAAGGAAAACAGTGCTTCGTCGCACTCCCCAATTATGTTTTTTGTCAATTAAACTCTTCAAATACTCCCTTTTGTAAGTCAATATTGAATACGTATTTGTAGATATATGCCCAGCGCCGGGAAATATATGAAAAACTGCCAGATATTCCGCTAGCCATTTGAATACTGAATTCAAAAAATATCATTCATACAAGTCTCAACCATATGGCCATAACTTCTGAAATTTGCCTTGTTACGAGCCTCGTCCCGGGAAAACGCATAGATATCCAATGCGAAGCCGTTCAAAGTTGGCGAGAATACGATTTTCAAATCGTTTCCCTTAACACTCAGTCGGAAATCGATAAATTGGCAGGTCAATTCCCCAATGTAAGGTTTCTACCTCAGCCTCGCGATGGGCGAATAATAGCCGGAAAGCCTGTCATTTATGTCAACGATATTCTCGACTATTTACGAGAAGCGAAACACAAAATCTGTGGCATTATAAATTCAGATATATATTTGGCGCCCGGCTATCAAATTAGGGAAAGAATTGAAACCGCAGTTAACGGTACTCTTTTGATAAGTCCTCGAACAGATGTATCTAACTTCACAGCAGTTAACGGCACACTGGATCCATACGGTTTTGACGCATTTTTTTTTGAAAGAGAAATGCTGATGGTCTGGGATCAAACTCAATTTTGTTTGGGAATGCCGTTTTGGGATCATTGGTTTGCTATAATGCCTATTTTAAATAAACAAACAGTCACCAAGTTTGTTTCATTGGGTATTCAACATATTCCCCACTCGGTACATAGAGACCACAGCTTTTTTTTCTTTAATGATTATTTTGCCAGTCGAATTATTTCATACTTCAAAAACAACGAGGTCGGTTTTGGTCTTGATTTCGACCATAGCCGCTACCAAACCTTACGTGCGGCGGCATTAGTATCCGAGGCCATGTCCATTAGTGAAGAACCGAAAATACTTCACTTTGAGAAGTTTGCAATTTTTTTGGACAACCTCACCAAATATGTGATCCGTTTCATCGATGAAAGGTCAGAAAAAATCAAATTTTGAAGAGGACCTATTGTACTCTTTGTTCACTTCCTTCCGGTTCGAAGACAATTATTCTGCTACCGCTTGTATCAAATTCAAAAGACACATGTATCAAATCTTTTAGACGTTCCCGAACCCTAGCCCTATCTTCGGGCTTGACTATAAACAACATAAATCCACCACCCCCAGCTCCCAGTAATTTACCTCCTAAAGCCCCCGCCTCGCAACCAGCGGCATAAATACCATCCACTGCTGGGGTAGTAACACCATCTGCAAGTTGACGTTTTAAATTCCAAGCTTCATGGATTAGCGCTCCCAACTCAGTGACCGGGTCTTTGTTTTGGAGCAGGATTTTAACCGCTTCATGAGACATTTGTTGTAACACTCGCAACTCTTTTTTCTTTTTATCGAAGTTATCAATTTTCTTTTGGGCAATTAGAGGTGCATATCTAGAAAACCCGGTAAAAAATAGCATCAAAGATGACTCCAAGGATTTTCGATTTTTGGTGCTCAAGATTAAAGGTGACACCTCAAAACGACCATCACGGAAAAAATCGATTTGGTTCAATCCGCCATGTGATGCCCAAATCTGGTCTTGGCTCCCTACGGCTTCCTTCATTATATCCTGCTCAATATGGATTGCTTCCTTCGCGAGGTCGTCCTTGGAGATCATCCTTCCTTGTAGTGCGTACAAGGCATTAAGAAGGCCAACGGAGAAAGATGAACTACTCCCTAGTCCCGACCGTGCCGGCAAATCCGCGTTGTAGTTAATTTCTAAACCCTGCTCAAATTTCATTTTATTGAGAATGGCCCGAACTGCCGGGTGCCGAATTTCGTCAATCTCATTGATTAGCTCGATATTTGACCACACGATACGGTGCTTGTGCTCAAAAAACGGCGGTAAGTAACGAACGCTAATATAGCAATATTTATCGATAGTTGCCCCGATAACTGAACCACCGTTCTTCTCATACCAATCCGGATAGTCGGTTCCGCCTCCAAATAGCGACATGCGAAAGGGGGTTTTACTAATAATCACAATTTAACCCTCCTCCAACGCCGCATGAAAGGCTGAAAAAATTCCTGCGCACGCTCGTAGTCCTCTGGTGTACCTATATCAAGAAAATTAAAAATTCCGCTAAAAGTATTAAGTGCACCAACTGGTAATTTCTGGAAGACGTCCTTTTCCAATGAACCATTTTGGATCTTTCGCACGCGCTCGACGATATGACCACTCACCACATAAATACCAGCATTTATCATACCTGAGGAGTTAATCTCAGTTTTTTCACGAAAGGACTCAACGTATCCGTCTTTGGTAATTTTAATCGAACCGTATCGTCCAGCGTTAGCTACTCTCGTACAGAGTATTGTGGCCTCACCAGCAAAAGAGTTATGGCGGTGGATTAATTTACAAAGGTCCGCGTCGACGAAACTATCTCCATTCATCACCAATGCCAAAGAACTCTTGATATGAACTGAGGCAAATGCCAGTGCACCGGCGGTACCCAGAGGTCTAGGCTCTCTAGCACAGATAATCTCGAGCCTTCCCTTAAAGGTGGCATTTGAATAGTCCTCAATTTCTTGCGCCAAATGTCCTAACGCCAAAATTACTCGACGTGCTCCAAACGATACAAGCCACTTTAGCAGAAAATCCAGGTACGGTTTGCCACCAATTGGAGCTAGCAATTTTGGTTTCCCATCGAGCATCTCTGCCACGCGGGTACCAAATCCGCCGGCGAGGATGACAACGTCGATATCTCTGAGACAGTGGGTTCGCATTTATGTTACACCTGCGAAATCCCAAAGACCCTAAAAGTTGCCATAAATGTCGTTACGGATCATTTTATAACCTTTGATAAGTTCGACGATCCCATCATCAAGGGAATGAACCGGTTTAAATCCAGTTGCCTCTAGCTTTTCGTTAGAGACTATATAGTCGCGCTTATCAGGATCTTCGCCTATAGGGGCTTCCATGAAAACAAAGTTTGGCAGATGGAATTGAATTTTTTCACATAGCTCCCATTTGGATATGTTGGCGTCGGATAACCCAACATTATATGCCTCCCCCTTCATGATAGAAAAGTTTGAAATGGCGTGTCGAAAGGCTCGGGTGACGTCACGAACATGAATATAATTCCTTTTGAAATGACTTTCGAATAGCACTACCGCCCGGTCCTTGACAGCACGGTAAACAAAGTCATTGACTAGAAGATCAACCCGCATACGGGGGGCCATGCCGAAAACTGTGGCGAGGCGTAAACTAATGCCATTTTTGTGAGCGAGAACAAACCCCTCTGCTTCCACTTTCGTACGAGCGTAGAGAGTAATTGGGTTAAGGGGTGTCTTTTCTGTACAATATTTATCCGTTTCTCCTATGCCGTACCCTGAATTGGTTATCGGCATGATAATTTTCTGGTCGGGGGTCAAATTACCTACTAACATCTCCACCGCATCCCGGTTGAGGGTTGTGGCTCCTATGGGATCCTTATCGCAAAGAGGCGCTCCTACTAGTGCCGCCAGCGGAATAACAATATCTGCATCGCGAACATGATTTGCCACTAGAGCTTCGTCGCGTGCGTCACCGCAAACAATATCAAAATTAGGATTGGCGCAAATATGGCTCAAGCTATTTTGTTCGAACAAAAAGTTGTCGAGAACTGTCACCTTGTATCCATCCTGAATTAGAGAGGGAACTAAGATTGAACCGAGATACCCCGCTCCACCAGTTATGAAGATACTTAAGTTATCAGCCATAACGCTTCTTTCCTCCTAATTACCGGCTATATCCATGATTGCGTGAAAGCGCTCAATCTGAGAGGTCAAATCAAAGGGGTGATTACCAACAAAAAAACCGTTGTCATGGGTTATATTGCCATTAGTCATTTCCCCAACAATCTCATAATCAAAATACTGAATTACATCGTGCCTTGGAAAACATCCTCCTGTAATGAGCCTATATCCGATGCCCCCTTCTGTTAGAGCATCCAAAACTTTATTACGGTTAATCAGTTTTTCAGGGTTAAGGATCAAGGTGAAAGAAAAACAAGATGACTTTCCATTTTCCCGTTGAATAATAAACCGGTCGTCACCCTTAAATAGATTACTAAAGGTCAGCCAGTTCCTGCGGCGAATGTCGGTCATGGAAGGTAACTTTTTTAACTGTTCTAGTCCGACAGCAGCGTTGATCTCCTGAGGTCGAACATTATAGCCAGGGAGTATAAAGCGGTAGGCCTCATAAAAATCATCATCTCGTCTCTCGCATAGCTCTAACGTATCCGGCAAGTCGCGGGTCCAGCCATGCGTACGGATGGATCTTGCCAACACATTTAGCTCATCATCATCAGTTGTTATAACTCCTCCTTCTATGGTCGATATATGATGAGAAAAAAATGTACTAAAAGTGCTGATATCACCAAAAGATCCTGTTTTCCGACCGCCCAACTCTGCATCCATAGACTCGCAATTATCTTCAAAGAAAATCAAACCATGTTGTTCGGCAAATTTACGCATTTTATCAAGAGCTGCAGGGTTTCCAAGAATACTAACGCCAACAATCATACGCGTTTTCGCGTTAAGGGCTTCATCCAGCCGCCTTACATCCATGTTAAGAGT
>Ga0315339_1000645_pt1 | contig 40020 bp, 36 predicted proteins | sample ASW17metaG_FD_204514 | JGI IMG/M metagenome (GOLD analysis project Ga0315339, IMG submission 204514) | Ammonia-oxidizing marine archaeal communities from Pacific Ocean, United States - ASW #17 | ecosystem: Environmental > Aquatic > Marine > Oceanic | place: USA: California | collected 2016-12-05 | reverse complement strand
GCGCCACCAGCCCGAGCGCAGGCGAGATGGACGCGCCCAATCGACTTGGTGGCGGTCGCGCCGCCGGGGCCGGCGACGCCGGTACATGACACCGCGATGTCGGCCCCCGAAACGCGCACCGCGCCCTCGGCCATGGCCCGCGCCACCTCCTCGCTGACCGCGCCCACCGTTTCGAACAGAGCGGCGGGCACGCCGAGGAGTTCGATCTTGGCGTCGTTGGCATAGGTGACGTAGCCGCGCCGGACCACGTGGGACGCGCCCGGAAGCTCGGTCAGACAGCCTGCGATCAGGCCACCGGTGCACGATTCGGCCGTCGCCAACGTGAAGCCCGCCGCCTCGCAAGCCCGCAGCACGTCGCCCGCGAGATCGAGAAATTCGCGCGAGAACAACTCGGTCATGGGAGCGCCCACATGATGAGCCACAGCAGGATGGCGGCGTAGGCGCCGGCGACGATGTCGTCGAGCATAATGCCGAAACCGCTCTTCAGTCGGCGATCGATGGCGCCGGCCGGCCACGGCTTGACGATGTCGAAGACGCGAAACAGCATGAAACCGAGGGCGTAGGGCAGGGCGTCGGGCGGTACGACGGCGAGGGCAAGCCACTGCCCGGCAACCTCGTCGATGACCACGGCCGGCGGGTCGCCCTTGCGGCTGCGCCGGGCGTAAATGTCGGCCGCCCAGATGCCCACCGCGAACGCGAGGCCGGCTGCCACGAGCAGTGCCCATTGGCCCCACAGGCTGGCGATGATCCAGGCGAAGGGCAACGCCGCGAGCGATCCCCAGGTGCCCGGCGCGTAGGGCAACAGGCCCGAGCCGAACCAGGTGGCCAGCAGCGCCGCCGGATGCCAGGGCGAAAGTGGCGGCGGTGCGGACTCGCTCATGCCGGCCCGTCGTCAGGCAGGTGGAGGGTGGCGAGCGCCTGGGCCGCGATGCCCTCGCCCCGGCCGGTGAAGCCGAGGCGCTCGGTGGTGGTCGCCTTGATGCTCACCCGGTCGGGGCGGAGCGCCAGAATCTCTGCGACCCGGGCGATCATCGCGGCGCGGTGGGGGCCAAGGCGCGGGGCCTCGCAGATCAACGTCAGATCGACGTGGGCGATGCGTCCGCCCCGTTCGCGCACCAGCCTTGCCGCATGGCCGAGGAAGTGATCCGACGAGGCGTCGGCCCAGCGCGGATCGTCGGGCGGAAAGTGCTGGCCAATGTCGCCCGCACCGATCGCGCCCAGCACCGCATCGGTCAGTGCATGCAGGCCGACATCGGCGTCGGAGTGACCGATCAGGCCTCGGTCGTGGGGAATGGCGATGCCGCACACGGTGACCCTCTGGCCCGGTCCGAAACGATGGACATCGAAGCCGCCGCCGACACGGACATCGAGCGGAGCGGGACGTTGGCTCGCGAGGATGTGCTCGGCCCGAGCCACGTCGGCGGCGGTAGTGACCTTGATATTGTCCTCATCGCCCGCGACCAGCGCGACCGAGAGTCCGGCCGCCTCCGCGATCGCGGCATCGTCGGTCATTTTAGCGTCGGCGTGGACGCGGTGGGCTTCGAGGATGGCGTCGAAGCGAAATGCTTGAGGCGTTTGCGCCCGCCACAGATCGGCACGCGGCACGGTCGCGAGGACGGCGCCATCGTGGGAGCGTTTGAGGGTATCGGTCACCGGCAGTGCGGGGATGGCGCCATCGGCACGATCGAGCGCGCCGATAAGCCGGTAGATGAGCGCGACCGAGAGGAAGGGGCGGGCGGCATCGTGGATCAACACCTGATCGGGAGCCGCCGCGGCCAGCGCTTCGAGGCCATTGAGGGCGGATCGTTGGCGCTCATCGCCACCGATGATTGGCGACGTGAGGTCTTCCAGGTCGGCGACTGCGCGGTTGTACATCTCGCGGTCGGCGTCGCGAATGACCACGGTCGTCTGGCACACCGCCGGGTGCGCGGCGAGCGCCTCAACGCTGCAGCGCAGGAGTGGCTTGCCGGCCAGCGGCAGGTATTGCTTGGGTACCGGCCCGGCGAGGCGGCGGGCGCTGCCGGCGGCCAGGACGAGAGCATGGAGGCTCATGGACAAAGGCGGCTGTGACACTGACGCGCGATCGGCGGCAGGGCGGTTGCTTCGCTGCGAGCGATGACGTAAGTGTTGCCCAAATTTTGGGCATTCTCCTCCATGAGCATCGAGATTGGCTCCATCCGGCTGTCGGATCCTGTGATCTTGGCCCCTTTGAGCGGCATCACCGACCTTGCCTTCCGGCGGCTGGTCAAACGGCTGCGTGCGCCGCTGGTGGTCTCGGAGATGATCGCGAGCCAGGCCATGATTCGCAAGACCCGTCAGGCGATGATGCAGTGCGCCCACGATCCGGAAGGGTTTCCGATGGCGGTTCAGCTCGCCGGTCGCGAGCCCAAAGTGATGGCTGAGGCGGCTCGACTCGCCGAGAGTCTGGGCGCCGCGATGATCGACATCAACATGGGGTGTCCGGCGAAAAAGGTGGTCAACGGCTACGCTGGCTCCGCGTTGATGCGTGACGAGGACCTGGCTGCGCGCCTGCTGGAGGCGACCGTGGAGGCTGTCTCGGTTCCGGTGACGCTGAAAATGCGCACCGGGTGGGACGAGGCCAGCCGTAACGCGCCGCATCTGGCCCGCATCGCCCAGGACTCAGGTATTCGCATGGTCTCGGTCCACGGCCGCACGCGCTGCCAGATGTATCGCGGCCGCGCCGATTGGGAGTTTGTTCGCGCGGTTAAGGCGGCGGTTTCGATTCCGGTCATCGTGAACGGCGATGTGACGACGGTCGACGAGGCGGCCGCGAGCCTTAAGGCGTCGGGCGCGGACGGCGTGATGATTGGGCGCGGCGCCTGTGGCCGGCCGTGGTTCATCGATCAAGTGGCCCACTTCCTGCGCACCGGCGAGCGCCTAGCGGACCCGCCGCTGGTGGTTCAGGCGGCCATTGTCGAGGAGCACTACGAGGCGATGTTGACGCTCTACGGCACCGAGTTGGGCGTGCGCAACGCGCGCAAGCATCTGGCGTGGTACTCGAAGTCACTGCCCAGTGCGGCGGCGTTTCGTGCCGAGATCAACCGTGTTCACGATCCAAACGCCGTTCGCGCTCACATTCGCCGTTTCTTTTCCGGCGCGATGGAGCGGCTGGCAGCCTGATGAGCAAGCCGCCAGCGAAACTTCAGATTGAGCCAGAGACGCCACTCGATCCACAGGAACTTCTCGACCATCTGCCCGAGCAGATTTTCGTCGTCGACGACGCGGATTGGCTTCGCTATGCCAATCCGGCGGCTGAACAGTTTCTCGGCGCCGACCAGCGGCGGCTCCGGACACGGCCCATCGGCGATATCCACGACGCGGCGGGAGCTCTGATCGAATTGCTCCGACGCGCCCGCCTGCGCGGTGGTCGCGTTCGCGAACACAGCCTGGAGCTGGCGGCCGCCGACGGTGGCCGTGCGACCCTCGATGCCGCCGCGACACCGCTTGCAGGACGGCCCGGTTGGCTCGTCGTCTCAGCCCGTGAACATTCGGCGTTGCACGAGATCGACCGCCAGTTGGTCGGCCGCGACGCTGCCCAGGGCACAGCGATCATGGCGGCCGTGCTCGCGCACGAGGTCAAGAATCCGCTGGCCGGAATCAGCGGAGCAGCCCAGCTGATCGAACAGCGCAGCGAGCCTGAGAACGGTGAGCTAGCGCGGCTTATCAGGCGCGAATGCGATCGAATATGCGCGCTGATCGACCGCCTGGAGCTGTTCGGACCACAGCCGGCGGTGAGCCGCTCGGCCATCAATGTGCATGAGGTTCTTGATCACGCCCGCATCCTGGCGCAAGCGAGCTTCGCCAAGGAGTTCCGCTTTGAGGAAAACTACGATCCGTCGCTGCCGCCGGTGGTCGGCGATCGCGATCAGCTGGTTCAGGTGATCCTCAACTTGGTCAAGAATGCCGCCGAGGCAAACCTTGGCGAGGGCGGCGTGATCAGAATCGCGACGGCGTACCGCACCGGCATGCGGCTCATGAGCGCCGACCAGGGCGCCCGCCGCCCCGCGCCGGTCGAGATCACGATCGCCGACAACGGAGCGGGCATTCCGGCCAGCGTGCGGGCCCATCTGTTCGAGGCATTCGTGACCACAAAATCGCGGGGCAGGGGCCTTGGCCTGCCCCTCGTCGCCAAACTAGTCAACGACCACGAGGGCACGATCGAATGCGAATCGGGTGCTGCCGGCACGACGTTTCGTGTTCGCCTCCCGGTGTCAGAAAATGGCCCATGAGGAGGGGTGATGTCATGACCGCCCCGACCATTCTCGTCGCCGATGACGACCAGGCGATTCGCACCGTCATCGACCGTGCTCTGGTTCGCGAGGGCTTTCGGGTGCGCGCCACCGCTGAGGCGGCGACACTGTGGCGCTGGGTCGCGGCCGGGAGCGGCGATCTCGTTATCACCGATGTGGTAATGCCCGATGAGAGCGGGCTCGACCTGTTGCCGCGCATGCGCAGCCTACGGCCCGACTTGCCGGTCGTCGTGATGAGCGCTAGGGCGACCCTGCTGACCGCCGTGCAAGCTGCCGAGCGAGGCGCCTATGACTATCTGGCAAAACCCTTCGATATCGATAACTTATCATCCGTCGTTCACAAAGCACTTGCGGCTGGGCTTCGAGCCTCGCCCGTCGTAGACGATGGTGAGAAGGGCGCGAGCGCCCAGGGCACGCTGGTCGGTCGCTCGGCTCCGATGCAGGCGCTCTATCGCCAGATTGCACGGTTGACTCGAACCAACCTCACCGTCTTGTTGAACGGCGAGTCGGGCACTGGCAAGGAACTCGTGGCCCGCGCTTTGCACGATCATGGCACGCGCGCCCGGGCCCCATTCGTGGCGCTGAACATGGCCGCGATCCCGCGTGAACTGATCGAGAGCGAGCTATTTGGTCACGAACGCGGCTCGTTCACTGGCGCCACGCGGTCGATGGCAGGACGTTTCCGCGAGGCGAGTGGGGGCACCCTGTTCTTAGACGAAATAGGCGATATGCCGTTGGAGGCGCAAACCCGCCTGTTACGCGTGCTGCAAGAAGGCGATTACCGCGCGGTCGGCGGGCGCGAGTTGCGCCGCGCTAATGTCCGCATTATTGCAGCGAGTAACCGCAACCTGCGGCGCTTGGTCGACGAGGGGACCTTTCGCGAGGACCTCTACTATCGGCTAAGCGTCGTTCCGGTGCATCTACCGCCGTTGCGCGATCGTGCTTCAGATATCGATGATTTGGTCGAACGTTTTGTCCAGCGCGCGGTCGAGGAGGGTCTGCCGGCCAAACGATTCGATCGCGACGCGCTGCGCGCGCTGCGCGGCTATGCGTGGCCCGGCAATGTGCGCGAGCTCGAAAACCTGGTGCGGCGCTGCGCGGCGCTCCAAGCCGAGGACACCATCGGCGTGGAGACCATCGCGCACGAACTTGATCTGGAGACCAGGCCGGCGCGCGCCGCGGGTCAGCACAGTCTTGCCGAGGCGGTGGAGCAGCATTTAGGGCGCTATTTCGCGCTCCATGGAGATGCACTGCCGCCGAACGGACTATATCCGCGGGTGCTGCGTGAGATGGAGCGCCCGTTGATCACGTTGAGCCTTGCCGCCACCGGCGGCAGCCAGATCAAGGCGGCGCAGCTCTTGGGGCTCAACCGAAATACCCTCCGCAAGAAACTGCGCGATCTTCATATTCCGGCTGGCCGAGACCCGCGATGACCGCGCCGCACTTAAGGATGCCACCGGCGTGGTGAGCGAAACCCATAGCGTGGGCGCGTCCCGTCCGTTGCAGGTACGGGCCTGGGCACGGCGTGTCGGTCTGGCGCGGAAACTTGCGATCACGCTGGCGCTGGCCGCGCTCGCGGCCGGCATCGCGACCTATGCGGTATTCACCGGCAATCCGCCGGACGGACCTGAGCCGCGCACGGTTCTCGTCATTTTGCTGGTCGATCTGGTGCTGCTGCTTAGCCTTGGCGCTATCGTCGCCCGCGGGCTGGTCCGCTTGTGGGCCGAGCGGCGACGCGGTTCCGCGGGCTCGCAGTTGCACGTTCAATTGGTCGCCTGGTTCAGCATCGTCGCCGTCGCGCCGGCCATCATCGTCGCCGTATTCTCGGCCCTGTTTTTCAATCTCGGTGTGGAAAGTTGGTTTAGTGACCGGGTGCGCACGGCGCTCCAGGAGTCCTTGGCCGTGGCGGAAGCCTACACCGACGAACATCGCAAGGTGATCCAAGGCGATATCCTGGCCATGGCCACCGATCTGAGCCGCCAGGCCCCGCGCCTGGTGCGGAATCCACATCTGTTTAACCAGGTCGTGACGGCCCAGGCGCGCGTCCGGTCGCTCTCGGAGGCCATCATCTTCAGCGGCGATGGTGAGATCATCGCCCGGACGCCGTTCAGCCTGGGCCTGCCGTCGGACACGGATCGTTCAACGGCACTTAACAAGGCTGCCCAGGGCGATCTCGTCTTCCTGACCAGTGGCAATGAGGATCGCGTACGAGCGCTCATTCGTCTTGAGCGTTTCATCGACAGCTATCTCTACGTCAGCCGGTTCGTCGATCCGCGGGTGTTGCTGCATGCCGACCGGACCAAGCGCGCGGTCGCCGCCTACGAACGCTTGGAGGGCGAACGCTTTGTGATCGAAGCGACGTTCGCACTCATCTTCATCGTCGTCGCCTTGCTGTTGCTGCTGGTCGCCGTGTGGTTGGGGCTCACCTTCGCGACTCGGATGTTCCGCCCGATCGGGGCGTTGATAGGCGCCGCCGAAGAGGTGCGGGGTGGTGACCTTAGTGTGCGTGTACCGGAAGGTGACGTCGAAAACGAGATCGGCAGCTTGAGCCGCGCCTTCAACCGCATGACCAGCCAACTCGAGAGCCAGCGCGGCGAGCTGGTGGTCGCCAATCGTCAGCTTGAGGATCGCCAGCGCTTCACCGCGGCGGTCCTTGAAGGGGTTTCGGCGGGCGTGATCGGCGTCGATCCGGACGGCCGCATTAATCATCCCAATCGGTCGGCTACGGCGCTGCTCGGGGTCCAGGCAGAGGCGTTGATCGGCCGCCCGTTCGGCGCGGCAATACCGGAGATGGCGGCGCTGCTTGATGCGGCGCGGGACCGACCGCAACGCCTGGTGCAGGAAGAGATCACAATCGAGCCTGGCGGCGGAGGGTCTCGCCGGTTGCTGGTGCGAGTCACGACCGAAATGGCTGGCGCCGATATGATGGGCTTTGTCGTTACCTTTGACGACGTGACGGAGCTGGTGACTGCGCAACGGACCGCCGCCTGGGCCGATGTCGCGCGACGTGTGGCCCACGAAATCAAGAATCCATTGACGCCGATCCGTCTGTCGGCCGAGCGGCTAAAACGTCGCTACAGCAACGAGGTCAAGATCGACCCCGAGGTCTTCGCGCGCTGCACCGACACGATCATCCGCCAGGTTGTCGCGATCGGCCGCATGGTCGACGAATTCTCGGCGTTCGCCCGGATGCCCTCGCCGGTGCTCAAACCCGAAAACGCGGTCGAGCTGGTGCAACGGGCGCTGTTCCTGCAGCGTGAGGCTCACCCCAGCATCGAGTTCATTGGTGAGCTGCCGCGACAGCCATTGTGGCTGCGCTGCGACGAGCGCCAGATCGGCCAAGTGTTGACCAACTTGTTGCAAAACGCCATCCAGTCGGTTCACGCACGCGAGAAGCCGGCAGTGGGCGAACTCGAGCGCGGGCGGATCGAGACACGAGCCGTGGAGATCGACAACCAGGTGGTGTTGGAAGTGCTCGACAATGGGCGCGGGCTGCCGCCCGCTCAACGCGATCGACTGTTCGAGCCCTACATCACCACGCGCACCAAGGGCGCGGGGCTTGGCCTGGCCATCGTAAAGAAAATCGCCGAAGACCACGGCGCGCATCTGAGCCTCGGCGATCGTCCTGAAGGGGGCGCATGCGCCCGCGTCGTTTTCCCCGCTGGTGTCGAAGAGGCGGAGGGGGCCGACGGGGCCCCGGAGCCGACGCCCGAGGAGCCGAGGATGGTCGTCCGTGGCGCATGAAATCCTCATCGTCGATGACGAGGCGGACATCCGGGAGCTAGTGTCGGGAATTCTCACCGACGAAGGCTATGTGACCCGGGTTTCGGCCGACAGCGGTGCGGCGCTGGAAGAGCTAGCCCACCGTCGCCCCGATCTTGTCATTCTCGACATTTGGCTCGACGACAGCGAGCTTGATGGCCTTGACCTGATCGATGTGATCGGCCGCGACTATCCACACTTGCCGATGGTGATGATCAGTGGCCACGGCAACGTCGAAACTGCGGTGTCGGCAATCAAGCGCGGCGCCTACGACTTTATCGAGAAGCCGTTCGAGGCCGACCGGTTGTTGGTCGTGGCGCAGCGCGCCATCGAAGCGGCCCGCCTGCGGCGAGACTACTTGGACCTGAGACAGCGCGCCGGCGCCGACGTTGAGCTTGTCGGCACCTCACCGGCCATCGTGACTCTGCGTTCGGGGATAGAGAAGGTCGCGCCGACCGGCAGCCGCGTCTTGGTCACCGGTCCGCCCGGCTGCGGCAAGGAAGTGACCGCGCGGATGATCCACGCGCGCTCGCGGTTGGCGCAAGGCCCGTTCGTCGCGGTCAACGCCGCGTCCATGGCGCCCGAACGGATGGAGGTCGAGTTGTTCGGCGTCGAGGGCGAGGCTAGCGAGGGCGATGGAGCGCCCAAGATCGGGACGTTTGAGCGGGCCCACGGCGGCACCCTATTTCTCGACGAAGTGGCCGACATGCCGCTCGAAACCCAGGCCAAGATTCTGCGGGTCCTGATCGACCAGGTGTTCGTCCGGGTCGGCGGTACCCGGCACGTCCAGGTCGATGTCCGCGTCGTCACCGGGTCGAGCCGCGATCTCAAGGCCGAGATCGCCGCCGGCAACCTACGCGAGGATCTCTATCATCGGCTCAATGTCGTGCCGATACGGGTGCCCGCTCTGAAGGAGAGACGCGAGGACATTCCGGCGCTGGTGGACTATTTCATGCATAACATCGCGCTCAACACGGGACTGTCCACGCGTCAGATATCTGAAGATGCGATGGCGGCCTTGCAAGGGAGCGAGTGGCCCGGCAACGTGCGCGAGCTGCGCAACGCGGTCGAGAGGCTGCTCATCATGGCGCCCGGCGACGAGAACACGGTGATCGGCGCCGAGATGCTGCCGCCGGACCTGGGTGTGCCTACCTTCGCAGCCTTCCGCCCCAACAGCGGCGACGAGATCATGGCGATGCCGTTGCGCCAAGCGCGCGAGCAGTTTGAACGGGAGTATCTGCTGGCGCAGATCGCGCGCTTTGGCGGCAATATTTCGCGCACCGCCTCGTTCATCGGCATGGAGCGTTCGGCGCTGCACCGTAAGCTCAAGTCGCTAGGCGTCAGCGGCAGCGACAAGCACTCGAACGCAGGCGCGTAGGCGCGCCTCCAGAACGTGCCTCGATCATGAAAGTCATCGTTTGTGGCGCCGGCCAGGTCGGCTTCAGCATCGCGCGCCAGCTGGCCAGCGAGAAGAACGACGTAACCGTGATCGATCAATCGCCCGACCTGGTCCGCCGGGTCAACGAACTTCTAGATGTGCAAGGCATGGTCGGTCACGCCTCCCACCCCGACGTACTGGAAAAGGCCGACGCGGCGAGCGCCGACATGATTATTGCAGTGACCTACACCGACGAGGTCAACATGGTCGCCTGTCAGGTGGCGCATTCCTTGTTTGACGTGCCGACCAAGATCGCGAGAGTGCGCAGCCAATCATATTTACAGGCGATTTGGGCCGATCTGTTCAGCCGCGATAACTTGCCGATCGACGTCACTATCTCGCCCGAAAGCGAGGTCGCGCGCGCGGTCAGCCGTCGGCTCGACGTGCCGGGCGCCAGTGACATGATGCCGTTCGCCGATGATCGCGTGCGGGTCATCGGCGTGTTGATCGACGAGAACTGCCCGATCATCGACACGCCACTGCGCCAGCTCACCGAGCTGTTCTCCGGCCTGAGCCTCCGGGTGATCGGCATTATGCGCGGTCAGGAGACCGTGACGCCGACCGGCAACGACGCGATGTTGGTCGGCGATGAGGTCTATTTCGCCGCCGATGCCGACCATGTACACCGCGCTATGGCGGCATTCGGGCACGAGGAGCGGGAAGCACGCCGGGTCGTCATCGTCGGTGGCGGCAATATCGGCCTGTTCCTTGGACAACAGCTCGAGGAGGAGCATGCGGGCGTCAACCTCAAGGTAATCGAGGCCAACATCGAGCGCGCCGAAGTGGTCGCCGATCAACTTGATCGCGCTATCGTCCTGCACGGCGACGCGCTTGACGGGGAAATCCTGCAAGAGGCCAACATTCGGGCCGCCGAAGCCGTGGTCGCGGTCACCAACGACGATCAGGTCAATGTGCTGGCGGGCCTTTTGGCCAAGCGGTATGGCTGTCAGCGCGCGATCGTGCTGATCAACAACATGAGCTACGCGGCGCTGGTCACCTCGCTCGGCATCGACGTAGTCGTCAGTCCGCGCGCGATCACCGTCTCGACGATCCTTCAGCACGTCCGTCGCGGTCGCATTCGGCGCGTCTACAGCATCCACGAAGGACGGGCCGAGATCATCGAGGGCGAGGCGCTCGAAACCTCGCCGCTCGTGGGGACGGCGCTGCGCGACATCCAGCTCCCCGCAGGGATCATCGTCGGCGCGCTCCTGCGCGACGATGAGGTCATCATTCCGCGCGGCGAGACCGTGATCATGACGGGCGACCGTGTCGTGATCTTGGCCGTCGCTGACATGGTCAAGAAGGTCGAGCAAATGTTCTCGGTTCGACCCGAGTTCTTCTAAGTCGCGGATCTGGATCATGGCCTACGCCGCGGTCTTTTCGGTCCTCGGATGGGCGCTCATCGGGTTCGCTGGCGCTATGTTGCTGCCGGCTGTTGTCGGCTTCGGCTACGGCGAGACGGTGCTCGCGCGGACTTTCGCTGCCGCCGCCGGTCTGACCGTATTCGCTGGCGGCGCGCTCGTGATCTCGACCCGAGGCACGATCTCGCTGGTGTCGCGCCGCGAGGGGTTTCTACTCGCGGGTTTGGCGTGGGCCGTGCTGCCCCTTTTTGGCGCTCTGCCGCTTTATTTTGGCGGCGTTCTGCCGGTCGCGACCGATGCGTACTTCGAGGCCATTTCGGCGCTGACGACGACCGGCGCGAGCGTCATGACGAACCTCGATGGTGCCGCGCGGAGCGTTCTTTTCTGGCGCGCCCTGATGCAATGGCTGGGCGGCCTTGGCACCATCATGTTGGCGATCGCGCTGCTCTCGCTGCTAGGTCTTGGTGGTATGCAGCTCTACAGCAGCGCGATGCCGCGCGGCGAGCAGGACTCGTTGCCAACGCGGTTGAAACGCTCGGCCAACGCGATCTGGTGGATTTACGCCAGCCTCACGCTGGTGTGTGCGATCTCGTTGTGGTTGGCGGGCCTGCCGGCGTTCGACGCTCTGTGCATCGCCTTCAGTACATTGTCGACCGGCGGCTTTACTACCCGTGACGGCTCGATCGCCGCATTCGACAACCCGGTCGCGGAATTGGTGCTGGTCGCGTTCATGCTGATCGCGGCGTTGAACTTCACTCTGCATTGGGCGGCCGCCCACGGCCGCTGGCGCTTCTATCGCGAGGATCCGGAGTTCAAGATAATCGCTTTCACCACCGTCGGGGCGGTCATGGCCCTGGTTGCGGTGCTGGTGCTGATGCGTGATGACAGCCTGTTGGCCGCGGGCAGGAGCGGTTTATTCCTGACGGTGTCATTTCTCACGACGACTGGTTTCCACGGTGCCGGGTCGGGCGCCGCGTGGCCGACGTTTGTACCGTTGCTCGCCATCGCGCTGATGATTGTCGGCGGCTCGACCGGCTCGACGGCCGGCGGTCTTAAGCTGATGCGCTTGTCAATTCTGTTCAAGGAGGCGGGTCGGGAGCTCGAGCGGCTCTCGCATCCGCACGGGGTCAGGCGGATACGCTATGGCCAAACCGCCGTCTCCGATGAGGCGATGCGGGCGGTGTGGAGTTTTTTCATCCTCTATGTATTCTGCTTGGTTGGCGCCATGGTGGCGCTGGCCGTGCTCGGGCTGGACACGCGTTCGGCGCTGGTGGCCGCGGCGGCCGCGTTCAGCAATACCGGCCCCGCATTCGAGCTAGCGACCACGCCCGGCGCGGGCTATGGGGCCTTGTCGGGCGGCGCCAAGTGGGTTTTGTGCTTGGCGATGTTTGCGGGGCGGCTCGAACTGTTCGCGGTACTGGTACTGCTGCCGGCGCTGTGGCGACGCTGAGGGAGGCTTCACATGTCGCGGATCGCTTACGTCAACGGTCGCTATGTCCCGCACGCTCGGGCCCAGGTCCATATCGAGGATCGTGGCTATCAGTTCGCGGACGGCGTTTATGAGGTGATCGCGGTGCAGGGCGGGCGCTTGATAGACGCTGCACCGCATCACGACCGGCTCGAGCGCTCGCTGCGCGAGCTCCAGATCGTAGCGCCGATGTCGCGCGCCGCCCTCGAACTGGTGCTGGGCGAGACCATCCGCCGCAATCGGGTGCACGACGGTATCGTCTATTTGCAGATCACGCGCGGCGTAGCCAAGCGCGACCACGCGTTTCCCACCGCCAGCACCCGACCGGCGGTCGTCGCGACGGCCCGTCCGACCAAGGCGCACACGCCCGCCATGATCGCGGCAGGTGTCAAAGCGATTACCACTCCCGACATCCGCTGGTCTCGCTGCGACGTCAAATCGATATCGCTGTTGCCCAACTGTCTGGCCAAGCAGCAGGCTAAGGACGCTGGCGCGTTCGAGGCCTGGCAAGTCGATGGCGACGGCTTCGTCACCGAGGGCACGTCGACCAACGCCTGGATCGTCGACGGCGACGGCAACGTCGTGACCAGACGCGTCGAAAGCGCGATTCTCAGCGGCATTACGCGGCTGGTGCTGCTCGATTTTGCCCGCCAGACCGGCATTGAGGTCATTGAGCGGCCGTTCACGGTCGCCGAGGCGCTCGCAGCGCGCGAGGCGTTCCTGACCAGCACCACGTCGTTCGTGATGCCGATCGTGGCCATCGACGGACACCCCATCGGCGAAGGTCGGCCAGGACCGGTCACTCTGCGGCTGCGAGCGATTTACGACGGCCACCTCGCTAACGCAACGAGCGAACCGGTGGTGGTGCCGCCAGAGCGCGCTGGCGTTGCGTGAGGGCGCGGCTTTGCTCATCGGCGGCTGTGCTACCATGTAAGGAGGCGAGGGATCGCGCTCGATGGCCTACGACGCCGCGAGCGGCAAGAAGTCGCAACCGTCCGCCAGACAACAGAAGGGCGCGAAAATATGTCCGCTGGTACATCGCAAAACGTGCAAGACGTTTTTCTGAACCATATTCGCAAGAACAAGCTTCTGGTTACCGTATTTCTGATGAACGGCGTCAAATTGCAGGGAGTTATCACCTGGTTCGACAACTTTTGCGTGCTTTTGCGTCGCGATGGACACGCGCAACTGGTCTACAAACACGCGATCTCGACGGTCATGCCGACGGCGCCGGTGCAGCTGTATGAGCCCGAGGAAGAAGAGGCGGTTGCCGAGGCCGACTGAGCCGGGGAACGGCTACCACAACGAACGCTTCGGCGCCGCGCGGCGGGCGCTCGTTCTTCACCCTTTCACGCGATCTCCCCAACCACGAGGCGAGGCAAGCCTGGGACGCCGACCGGCCGCCCGCCTAACCGAGGGCGAAGCTCTGGCGGCGGCGATTGGGCTTAGGGTGGTGGGGAGCGAGGCCATCCGGATGGCCCGCTTCCGCGCCGGCGGTCTGCTTGGGCGCGGCAAGATCGAAGAGATCGCTACCACCGTCGAGGACTCGGACATCGATCTCGTCATCATCGATGCCGGCCTGACGCCGATCCAACAACGCACCCTTGAGCGGCGCTGGCAGTGCAAGGTGATCGACCGAACGGGCCTGATTCTCGAGATATTCGGGGCCCGGGCACGGACTAGTGAAGGCAAGCTACAGGTCGAGCTAGCGGCGCTCAGCTACCAGCGCAGCCGCTTGGTCCGTTCGTGGACCCACCTCGAACGCCAGCGCGGCGGTTTTGGTTTCCTCGGCGGTCCGGGTGAATCGCAGCTCGAAACCGACCGTCGTCAGATCGATGAGCGCATTCGCAAGCTGAACAAGGAGCTCGGCACAGTCAAACGGACACGCGCTCTGCACCGCAGCGGTCGAGCGCGGGCACCGTATCCGGTCGTCGCACTGGTAGGCTACACCAATGCCGGCAAGTCGACGCTGTTCAACCACCTCACGGCATCACGGGTCGTGGCCGAGGATATGTTGTTCGCGACGCTCGACCCGACAATGCGCGGGCTGAGGCTGCCAAGCGGCCGCAACATCATTCTTTCCGATACCGTGGGCTTCGTCTCCGAATTGCCAACGACCCTGATCGCCGCCTTCCAAGCGACGTTGGAGGAAGTGATTGAGGCCGATCTCATCGTTCATGTGCGCGATATTGCGCATCCGGAGAGCGAATCCCAGCAAGCTGATGTGATGGCCGTGTTGGGTGAGATCATGCCGGAGGACGCAACGACGATGTCCCCGCTCGAAGCACTTAACAAGCTCGACCTGGTCGACCAGGAAGCGCGCATACGGCTTCTCAATGGGTGCGCGCGGCGCGAGGGCGAGGTCGCCATCTCAGCGCTGAGCGGTGAGGGGTGCCCGGCGCTGCTGGAGCGCATCGACAAACGCTTGGCAGCGCGAGAGGAAATTGTGGATGTGAAGGTGGCGCTGGCGAATGGCGCCGCGATCGCCTGGCTCTATGCTCACGGCGAGGTCATCGCGCGCACCGACGACGAGGCCTTCGCCACTCTGCGCGTCACCATCAGCGCGGCGAACCACGGTCGCTTCAAACGCCGGGCCCAAGTCGGTTAGAGCGATGGGCCGAGGGCGGCAGGGCCGGCGAGCCGAATGGCCGCCAAGACTTTGCGCTTGATCACTGGCCAACCATTGCGGATGACTGAGGAAGTACGAACAATACACAAAGATCCTCTCGACCTGGTAAGGGCGGCCTGGAAGAAGCTGGGTGTTCGCAGGGACTGCTACCTGTCGCGTCGGAGGCCGCCGGTTTAAGCCCCGCCACGTTTTCCCATTAAATCAGCTAGTTAGACCACTTTCAGGCGCGTCCGGGTGGTTTTTCTCTCGTTGGCTCTGAGATGTTGGAGACGTAGATCAAATAAGGCGCGCGCGTTGTGTTGCTGGTATAAACAGTGCACAATGATACTGATCGCCGACCGTGCCCAAGGGGGAAGCCATGGATAACGATGTCGCAGCGTTGACGACAGTTTTCACAGAATTTTATTACTGGATAACTGTCCCTCTAATGTTTTTGATCCATGTTGGTTTCTGCATGTACGAAGTGGGGGCAAGTAGGCGGAAGAACCACATGCATACCCTCATGAAAAATTCCATGGTAATACCATTGGTCACGGTGACGTGGTTTTTCTTCGGCTGGTGGCTGTATTGGGCGTTTGCCGGTGGCCCGGGAATCACAGGTGGTCTTGGACACCCGACCCCCGATCTCTTAGCATATTATGCTCCTTGGGGTGATGGTATGGGTCCCCGGCTTGATGACCGAATTAGCGGTGTGTTCTGGGCGGCTTTTTTACTCTTTGCTTGGACGGCGGCATCAATTGTGTCCGGTGCGGTGATCGAGCGTATTCGTTCCTTCGGGTTCTGGGTCATTGCGATCCTTATAGGTTCAGTCACGTGGTCAATCGATGCCGCTTGGGGTTGGCACTATAACGGCTGGATGGTTGAACTTCTGGGATATCATGATGCCTATGCTTCTGGGGTTATTCACGCGATTGCAGGCGGTACGGCTCTGGCCGTGTTGGTTGTCCTCGGTCCGCGCCTCGGAAAATTTGCCCCAGACGGTACTCCTCGCGATATTCTGCCCCACAATGCTTGGCTTGTGTGTATCGGGTTATTCTTGATTTATACTGGATTCTGGGGATTCTATGTCGCCTGCAATGTTCCTTTGGCGACCACCGGTTACATCGGTGGGCAAATTACAGGTGACATCCAGACCGCTACGACAATCTACCTGACACCAACGACTTTAAGCGCTATTACGATGAACTTCTTGTTGTCGCTAGCCGGAGGAATGCTAGTTGGCTACATGGTATCGAAGGGCGATGCCTTCTGGACCTATTCGGGCGGTCTTGCGGGAATAATTACGGCGTCGGCAGGCAATGATTTGTATCATCCGCTTCAAGCCCTGATTATCGGTGGCGTTGGAACATTTGCGATGTACAAGATTCATTACTGGGTCGAGAGGAAGTTCAAAGTTGACGATGCTGTGGGCGCGGTAGCTGTCCATGGGTACGCTGGAGTTATCGGCCTTGTTATATCTGGATTTGTACTTTGGGGTCACCCATCCTCGCCATACGAAGGGTTTGCAGAGATAAATCCGTTAGGTCAGATCGCGGGTGCAATTATCATGTTCTTTGGACTCGGATTTATCCCAGCATGGGTTGTTTCTAAGATCCTTAATTCCATGGGACTTCTCCGTATTCCGCGTGAAGTAGAGCTTCTCGGATTGGACTTTAAAAATAACAAGGAAGCTGAGGCGGCTCGCCAGGACGTGATAGCGGCAGAACGACAGGCCACTTCGTAAGAAGGCACAGGCAGATAAAATTCGCGGGAGATAAATAATGTCAACTACACCGATTGATACTTGGGCCGTCGACTTAGCGGATGTAACTGCGATTTATCCGTGGGTGGGTGGCGAGGGAATCATGGCGCTGATCGCAGTGATTCTCTGGATTCTGTGGCATGTTTGGCAAATACGGCACGAACAAGAGACCTATGATCAGCAAATTCACGAACATGGAGATGCCGAAACTATCAATAAGTCTATTGGCGATAACGATTAAGCGACGCCATCTGTTTTAACGCTACTGTTTCCGGGTTCTTCGGTCTCTTTTCATGCCATAAGGGCCGTGCTCTTTGCCTGGAAAATGACTAGCGGCGCATTCACAGTGAATGACGGGTAGCCGACGATTTTCCGCGGCAGATAGAGTCTTAATTAATGGCTCGAAGTCACGACGTGTGCACGTTGTGATTATTTCGGGACTCTTGTTTGCTGTCGGAGTTGGTAGCCTTGTATTGGGTAAAGACCATGTGCCGGACCATCGCTTAGTAGGATTCGTATGCGGTGGTATAGCCCTGGCCGTGATCATCGCACTGCGTGGTGCGTGGGCCGAAACAGTAGCGCTGACTATTGATGAGGAGGGGCTGTGGTACGCGGATTGGAAATTGCCTTTGGTGCCGTGGTGTCACATAGGTGATGTCTACACAACGGGTATCCGCTTGCGCCCACTACTGCGAATAAATCTTGAGAATTCCGTGGATTTCTTTCAAAGTTTGAATACGAATGCACGGGGGCGGATTCGGGAAAATAATTTGGTGAGGATAGATCACCTTCTCATTCCAAATGGAGCTGTAGAAATCTCTATTAAGGACCTTATACCGCTTATCAATGATTTTTCTTCACGTGCTGGTGATCATTGAAATGACCAAAACAACAAATAAACGAGTAATGACTGATTGGGCACCTGGTATTACTGCCACTTATGGTGCTGGACATATATAAAGACACCGTTGGCATTTGGACCATTGGTGTCGGAAGAAATTTGGAGCATGTAGGGCTACGGAGCGAAGCCGAAGCCACGTTCGCTGGCTCCGTTCGAAACTGTACCCGCGGCAGGTCGGCGAGAAGCGCATCGCGCAGGTGGCTCAGCAGTGCGATGGCTCGGTCACGCTCACATGGATGACGAACGCTAGCGGCGACGGGAATACCCTTCCCGACGTGGCCGGTTCCCTTCTCATACATGGGACATGCAGACCCAAGGGCTAGGTGAGGTAGCCGAACATTTGGCGGACACGCTCCGGCGTGCGACGGGAGAGACCAGTGAACACGGTGTTCGATAGGCAGTGAGCATTTGTGCGCATCTGTCGATCGTGACGTCGTTCGTGGACAGCATATTGGTGCCTGTCACGCCGGAGGCGGCGAGTTCGAGTCTTGTCACTCCCGTCACAGATTTCAATGACTTAGACGATTGCGAGCTGCCGAAGAGCGGCTCGATTTTGCGTTGGTGAGCCTGTGGTCGGCCGCCACGGCGGGTGACTAATGACGTGAGTGTTGGAGAGCAGCTACATTAGGATAACGGCAATAGTTTAGCCCTTAATGGGATGGAGGCGTATATGAGTGACATGCAAAAAGGCGGGGCAATCGTAACCGGTGCAGCGAGCGGTATTGGCCGGGCGATAGCAGAAAGTCTCTCTTTTGATGGTTATTCTGTTTTGATCGCTGATATCAACGAATCTCTAGGGCGTGCCGCTGCAGGTGAGATCCGTTCCTTGAGTGGTGGTGAAACTGCTTTCCTCAGAGCCGATGTAACGCAGCGCGAACAGATTTGTATAGCCATTTCACAGTGCCGAGAGCAATTCGGAAATATTAAAGTAATGGTGAATAATGCGGGATTCAACAAGCCAGAAGCATTCCTAGAGGCGACCGAGGAAGTGTGGCATAAGATTCTGGATGTCAATGCACTTGCTGTTCTTATTGGCACTCAAGAGGCGGCCAAGGCGATGATTTCTGATGGGGTGCGTGGTAAAATCATCAACGTAGCGTCAATAACTGGCCGAACTGGCTTTGCAGATCATGCGCCTTATTCTGCAAGCAAGGCTGCGGTTATCAGCCTCACCCAGTCGGGCGCCCGCGCGCTGGCCGGCAATGGAATTACGGTGAATGCTATTGCACCGGGCGTAGTCGCGACTCCTTTGTGGGAGCAGCTTGATGCTGACTTAATGGCAATGGGAGTGAGCTCAGCTCCGGGAGAGGCGATAGCCTCGCTGGAGAAGGAAATTTTGCTGGGACGTGTTGCAAAGCCACGTGATATCGTGGGCACGGTGCTTTTTCTGGCATCCGAGGGCTCGGACTACATGACCGGTCAAACCCTGATGATCGATGGGGGGATGATTTTGCAGTGAGTGGAACAGAGGCTGGATAATAAAGAGGCTTTACGAGCGCTATGATTCGTGGAAAGAGAACATGTCCATTCAATTTTTACAGCATTACTGTCTGACGGTCCCCGACCTGGCGCTTGGAAGAAAGTTCTACGAGGATTTTGGGTTGGAGGCCGAGGATCGTGGCGATCATCTAGCGTTGCGGTGTTCTGGTCGCGACCAGGATCAGGTTCTTCTCGTCGAGGGGACGCGTAGGAGGTTGCATCATATCAGCCTTGGAACGAATGAAAGCGCATTGCCTGGGCTAAGAGAGGCCATCAATGCAAGCGGCACAGAATTTGTCGATCCGCCTGTACAGGTGCCTAACGACGGCCTGTGGTTCCGCGACCCTGAAGGAACTCTAATCAATGTATGTTCGGCTGAGTCGGCGCCCTGGGCCGTAGCGCCGGAATGGCGGATTAACACTCCGGGGCATTACGTTCGTCAAGGTATGCGCGGGTTTCCTTCACGGGATACGGTGGTCAAGCCACGTCGTCTTGGCCATGTGATGACCTTCACAACTAAATTGGAGCGCCAAGTGGAATTTTACACTCAGGTGCTCGGTTTACGCCTCAGTGATAGATCGCAAGACATCGTCGCGTTCATGCATTGTCCAGGCGGGAGTGACCACCACGTGCTCGCCTTTCTTTCTGGCACTCAGCCTGGATTTCACCACGCTAGTTTTGAGGTTGCGAACGTAGATGAGGTAGGACTCGGCGGCCGTCAGATGATTGTGAAAGGCTATCGCGATGGCTGGGGATTCGGCCGTCATGTAATTGGCTCGAATTTCTTTCACTACATCCGTGACCCTTGGAACAGTATGGCCGAGTATTATTGCGATATCGACTACATTCCGGCCGACATGACATGGGAATCCAAGAACTGGCCGGCAGAAAGCTCACTCTACATATGGGGGCCGGACGTGCCAGCGGATTTCCCTGTAAATTTCGAAAACCCAGACTAGGTCGATAACCATTGTTTCCCCACTTTTTACCATATTGAAACGGTCTTCGATCCTGGCACTCTACGGTTGACAGTGCTGGCGGGGCCGAATATAGAGTTGGCACTCATTGAGACAGAGTGCTAACAACACACGATTCAGGCGCGACGAGATGGGTCGCTGAGCTGGGGTTCGTTTCCGGGCCGCGCAAGAATCGAGATGGAGGAACATCGCTGATGAACGTCAAGCCATTGCATGACCGCGTCATGGTCAAACGCGTCGAGGAAGAGGAAAAGACCGCCGGCGGCATCATTATCCCCGATACCGCCAAGGAAAAACCCATGGAGGGCAAGGTCATAGCCGCCGGCAGCGGGGCTCGTGGCGAGGACGGCAAAGTTCAGCCGCTCGACGTCAAAAAGGGCGATCGCATTCTTTTCGGTAAATGGTCCGGCACGGAGGTCACGGTCGACGGCGATGAGCTGTTGATCATGAAGGAGTCAGACATCATGGGCATCATCACCTAATAGGGAGCCAAGCCATGGCAGCGAAAGACGTAAAATTTGATGTCGACGCCCGCGCACGCTTGCTGCGGGGTGTGGACACTCTGGCCAATGCCGTCAAGGTGACGCTCGGCCCCAAGGGCCGCAACGTGCTCCTAGACAAGTCCTTCGGCGCGCCGCGCATCTCCAAGGACGGGGTGACTGTCGCCAAGGAGATCGAGCTTGATGACAAGTTCGAGAACATGGGCGCGCAGATGGTGCGTGAAGTTGCGAGCCGGACCAGCGATGAGGCCGGCGACGGCACCACCACGGCAACGGTGTTGGCCCAAGGCATCTTGCGCGAAGGGCTGAAATCGGTGGCCGCCGGGATGAACCCGATGGACCTCAAGCGTGGTGTCGATGCCTCGGTCGCGGCCGTCGTGGCCAGCATCAAGAGGGCCGCCCGCCCGGTCGCTTCCGAAGAAGAGGTCGCCCAAGTTGGCACCATCTCGGCCAACGGCGAGAGCGAGATCGGCGACATCATCGCCGAGGCGATGCAGCGGGTTGGAAAAGAGGGCGTGATCACGGTCGAGGAGGCCAAAGGCCTGGCGACCGAGCTGGACGTGGTTGAGGGCATGCAGTTCGATCGTGGCTATCTCTCGCCTTATTTCGTGACCAATGCGGAGAAGATGACCACCGAACTTGAGAACCCCTACATCCTGCTGCACGAGAAGAAGCTCTCGAGCCTGCAGCCGATGCTGCCGGTACTCGAATCGGTGGTCCAGTCGGGCCGACCGCTGCTGATCATCGCTGAGGATGTCGAGGGCGAGGCTCTGGCGACGTTGGTCGTCAACAAGCTGCGGGGCGGCCTTAAGGTCGCGGCCGTCAAGGCTCCGGGCTTCGGTGATCGCCGCAAGGCGATGCTCGAGGACATCGCCACACTGACGGGCGGTCAGGTGATCTCGGAGGATCTCGGCATCAAGCTCGAGGCCGTGACCACCGACATGCTCGGCTCGGCTAAGACCGTGAGCATCACCAAGGAAGAGAGCACCATCGTCGATGGCGCGGGCAAGAAGCGTGACATCCAGGGCCGTTGCACCCAGATTCGCGCACAAATCGAGGAAACCACCTCGGAATACGACCGCGAGAAGCTACAGGAGCGCCTGGCCAAGCTCGCCGGCGGTGTCGCCGTGATCAAGGTCGGCGGCATCACCGAGATGGAGGTCAAGGAGCGCAAGGATCGCGTCGACGACGCGCTCAACTCGACCCGCGCGGCGGTGGAAGAGGGTATCGTGCCGGGCGGCGGCGTCACGCTGCTGTACGCTGGCCGCACCCTCGACAAGGTCAAGACCGCGAACCACGACCAGCAGGTCGGCGTCGACATCGTCCGCAAGGCGTTGCAGACTCCGGTGCGGCAAATCGCCGAGAATGCTGGTGTCGAAGGCTCGATCGTCGTCGGCAAGCTGCTCGAGTCGAAGTCTCCAAAGTTCGGCTTCAACGCCCAGACCGAGGAGTATGTGGACATGTTCAAGGCGGGCGTTATCGACCCGGCGAAGGTGGTGCGGATCGCGCTGCAGGACGCCGCTTCGGTGGCGGGCCTCTTGATCACCACCGAGGCCATGGTCGCCGAGCTCCCTGAGAAGAAGGAAGCGGCAGCCATGCCGCCGGCGGGTGGGCCGCCGGGCATGGGCGGCATGGGCGGCGGCATGGGCTTCTAGCTCAAGCTCAGCCTCGAAAGACATCACGAGGACGGGGCCGTGCCGCGGGGCGCGGCCCCTTTTTCGTGCGTGACGCCGCGGGCTTGTGCGCCGCGTTGTGGCGTTGAACGAGCGCCGATATGATCGCGCCACGTCAACGTATTGTGGCGTTAGGGAGGGTAGGGGATGACCGCATCCAAGAAAGTCGCATTCGTCGGGCTCGGAGTGATGGGCTTTCCCATGGCCGGGCACCTCGCCGCAGCCGGCCACGAGGTCACCGTCTACAACCGAACGACGGCCAAGGCCGCGAGCTGGGTCGAGAAACACAAGGGTCGGGCCGCCAACACCCCGGCCCAAGCCGCTGCCGGCCAGGACATCGTCTTCGCGTGCGTCGGCAACGATGATGACGTGCGCGGCGTTGTCTACGGCGATGACGGCATATTGGCCGGCATGGACAGCGGCGCCATTTTCGTCGACCACACCACCGATTCGGCCAATCTGGCGCGCGAATTGGAGGCGGCAGCCACCGAACGCGGGCTGCGCTTTCTCGACGCACCGGTTTCCGGCGGTCAGGCCGGGGCCGAAAACGGGTTGCTCACGGTCATGGTCGGCGGCGAGGGCGCGACCTTCGCCGAGGCCCAGCCGGTTATCGATGCATACGCGCGCGCGGCGACGCTGATGGGCCCGGCCGGCAACGGCCAGCTGACCAAAATGGTCAATCAGATTTGCATCGCCGGGCTGGTCCAGGGGCTGGCCGAGGGGCTCCACTTCGGGATCAAGGCCGGCCTCGACATCCCGAGCGTGGTAGAGACCATCTCCAAGGGCGCTGCCGGCTCCTGGCAGATGGAGAACCGAGGCCTGACTATGGCCGAGGATAAGTTCGATTTTGGATTTGCCGTCAATTGGATGCGAAAGGACCTTAAGATCACGCTGGAGGAAGCGGAGAAGATTGGTGCGCGCCTTCCCGTATCGGCGTTGATCGACCAGTTCTACGCCCAAGTGCAAAAGCGCGGCGGCGGCCGCTGGGACACCTCAAGCCTGATTCACCTCCTCACCCACGACTGAAAGCCCCACCGCGCGCTGTCACCGGCCTATGGAATTGTCATGCTCGCTCTTGACGCGAGCTTTCATTCCACCCTGCCCGCGCCACGCTTCCCACCTCTTCAAAGCATTCTGAGAAGGGGGTTTTGGGTACGTATCTTGCTCCTACGTATCTGGTGGGGGAGTGGTGAAGCCCTCTTACAAAGTTCATCAATAAGTTCCTCTGGACATCTGCATCCTGGACGTCACATCGGCGCATCAACCCATGTTTTGAACTGACATCAAGCTTCTAAGTTTAGAGAGGTCGATCCCTTAGGTGCTATTATCTAAAACTCGCTTGGTGAAGTATCCCCACAGGTTTTTGAAAACAGCAGGCCCCACGCTTTTCTCACACGCTCCAAATCCGCACCTATATGTAGAAATCTCTTACCTGAGGACTTGTCGTTCCATACACGTTCATCGCTAGCGTTCATCATAATCCCACGAAGCGCTTCAATGTCTGGAAAAACCCCGCCGAAGCGGGGTTTTTTATATTGCGTTACTCTCAGCGCCCTATGGCAGGACCCACTCACCCTTCCATGAGCTTCTATAGTTGTTACCGTCTGCGGTAATATTCCCCCCACCCATACATTGTCCACTGCCTGTTACACCAGAATATTTACCGCTTCCACCATTCATAATCCAAGTACAGTCACTAAAATCAGGCTTTGTTGCACCAAGTGCTGTTACCCAAATATCTCCGTCAATGTCTGCCACTGTACAAACACCTTCAAAAACTACAGGCGCCCCTTCGGCTGACAACAACAAAGTAGAACTACAATTAGCCACTTTATCAGAAGGAAAGTTTGCTGCGGATGGATCTTCAATCCAAAATCCATGAGTTGTCCGACTTATCAAGGTGGAGCCATCGGTTAGTGGAGTCACTGTTGAAGAAGTTACGGTTGTAATGCCCTGTCCAGAAGTTGGAATTACTGTTTCCGAAAATGCCAAACTCTCCACTGCAACTACAGCTGCTAAAGCTAGAGTTAATGATTTCAAAAACATCACTATTATCAATCCTTATTATTAGAGATTATAGGACACTTGTGTAGAGAAATGCTCGTTAGTAGAATCACTAACGAATCCATCCCCGGAACTATATTTTATTCTCCTGGTAATTACTCATCTTCTAACTCACTCCCATTGGCATTCCAACTCAAACTCTTCCTTCTCAGAAAACACACAAACACTGATTGTTAACGCTACGACTGGGAATCTGATCATGATGGGCACCTCCCACTACAAACCCCTGGCAATCGTCCCGCAACGGCAGGTGTAGGAGCCGGCGCTCGGCGAGTCGATCCGGGCAGCGGGTGTGAAACTCAGGCAGTGTCTTCCTCAGCCTTGGCGCGAGTCCACAGTGTCTCCATCTCGTCGAGGCATGCGTCTTCGGGCCCGCGGCCGGTCTCGGCAAGCCAGGCCTCGATTGTCCGGAAGCGGCGCTCGAACTTAGCGTTGGCGTGGCGCAGCGCGGTCTCGGGGTCGATGTCGAGGTGGCGGGCGAGGTTTGCATGGGCAAACAGGATATCGCCGAACTCGTCGGTAAGCCGCGCCGAGCCGCCGTCTTGGTCGATTTCGTGGCCAAGTTCGGCCCTTTCCTCGTCAATCTTGGCCAGCACCTGGTCGGCCGAGGGCCAATCGAAACCAACGCGCGCGGCTCGGTTCTGGAGCTTGAACGCGCGGGTGAGGGCGGGTAGACCCAACGGCACCCCGTCGAGGGCACCGTTGCGGGCGCCGTCCGCGGGGTGCATCGCGCGCTCGGCCGCCTTGTGGCGCTCCCACGCCTCGGTCTGCGCCGCTGCGCCGGCGACCTCGGTACCGCCGAACACGTGGGGGTGGCGGCGCTCCATTTTGTCGCAAATGCCGGCGACCACGTCTTCGAAGCGCCAGGCACCGCTCTCGGCGGCCATTTGGGCATAAAACACGACCTGAAACAGCAAATCGCCGAGTTCGTCGCGCAAGGCCTCGTGATCGCCGTCGAGGATCGCCTCCGCGACCTCGTAGGCCTCCTCAATGGTGTAGGGGGCGATGGTGTCAAAGGTCTGCTTCAGGTCCCAGGGACAGCCACCCTCAGGGTCCCGTAGGCGCGCCATAATGGCGAGCAGGCGCTCTATTGAGCCTGCGTGCGACGATAGATCGGGGCGGGGGCAGGGGTGTGATCGGGACATCGCGGCTATTATCAACAGCCGCGCCGATCGGCACAACGGGCCCGGCACCTTGGCAAGCGCCTACGGTTCGACGTTCCCATAACGATGCCAAGCAACGTGGCCTAGATTGCGAGCGATGCCGCCAGCCCCATTCCCCGGTCGGGCGTCGTGCCCGCGACGTACGTACGGGCGTGGGTGGGCCGCCGGGAATGGCGGTGCGTGGGAACGGCGTCCGCTTACGTCATCGCCCCATCCTTACATCGCATAATATATATTACGGAAAACGGCTATTCAATGTAATTATTCCGTACCTTCCGATCATTATCCGAATTATATTCTCAAGTCGGCCTTCGCGCGGTTATTCATCTGGCAGCTCGATCACCAGTCCGTCGTGCGCAGGCTCGACGCCGCCTGGTAGTCGGGCGGCTAGCGTCGCGTAGTCGAGGCCAGCGGTCATATGCGTGAGGATCGCCCGTTCAGGCCCCACTCTCGCGATCCACTCCAACGTCAGATCGACGTGGGCGTGGGTCGGGTGCGGCTTGTCACGCAAGGCATCGACGATCCACACCTTGACCCCAGCAAGCGCCGCGAAGGCCCGTTCGTCGAGCGCAACTAAATCGGTCGAATACGCGATCGCTCCAAACCGGAGCCCGAGTGAAATCGGCCCGCCGTGGTCTTGCTCAAATGGCGTGACGGCTACGTCGCCGACGCGGAACGGGCCGTCGATCACGTTCGGGGCGACGATCGGCGGGTAGGCGCCGCCGCCGAAGGCGTAGTCGAAACGCCGGGATATCGATTCGATGGCATCGGCGCGGCCAAATATGGGCATCGGGCTGCGGCGGCGTTGAACGATCGGACGCAGTTCGTCGATGCCGTGGGTATGATCGGCGTGGTCGTGGGTGTAAATCACGGCATCGAAGCTCGAAATATTGGCGTCCAGGCACTGCGCGCGCAGGTCCGGTGAGGTGTCGACGAGCACGCGGCTGCCACCCGCCTCGACAACGATCGAAGCCCGGCGCCGACGATTGCGGGGCTCATGAGGGTCGCACGATCCCCAATCCCCGCCGATCCACGGCACGCCGCCCGATGCACCACAGCCGAGGATGGTGACTTTCATAGTGCGCGACCGGCGGGTGGGCTGGTCTTGGCGAACAAGCGGAAAAAATTGGCGGTGGTGCGCTCGTGGAGCGCTTGGGCGCTGATGCCGTGGAGTTCGGCGAGCGCGGCGGCGGTGTGGGTGACGAAGGCTGGTTCGTTGCGTTGGCCGCGCATCGGCACCGGCGCGAGGTAGGGCGCGTCGGTCTCCACCAACAAGCGATCGAGCGGTACGGTGGTCGCGATCGCGCGCAAATCGTCGGCCTTCTTAAAGGTGAGAATTCCTGAAAACGAGATATAGAACCCCAGGTCGAGTGCTGCCTGGGCGAGCGCCGGACTCCCTGTGAAACAGTGTATCACGCCGCCGATCGAGCCGGTCGCCGCCGCCTCGGCGAGGATTGAGGCCGTTTCGTCGTCGGCGTCGCGACTATGGACAACTAGCGGCAGACCGGTTTCTTGCGCCGCTTGGCAATGGGTTCTAAATCCGGCCACCTGATCCTCGCGTGGGCTGTTGTCGTAGTAGTAGTCGAGGCCGGTCTCACCGATCGCGACCACACGCGGATGTGCCGCGAGTTTCCCCAGATGGGCCGCCGTGAGGTCGCGATGATTGCTCGCCTCATGAGGATGGACCCCGACCGAACAGTAGATGTCGGCGCAGTGCTCCGCGATGCCCCGCACCGCCGCGAATTCATCGAGGCGGGTGCAAATATTGAGCATAGTGTCCACGCCGGCGGCACGCGCCTGCCCGACCACGGCATCGATGTCGGCCACAAGGTCAGGATGGCTCAGATGGCAATGGCTATCGACCAGCATGGGGCTCGGTGGCGTTCTCTCAGGCGATCTTCTGGTCGTCGTCTACGAAACGGGGGAATATCCCTTCGGGCTTCGGCAGCGACGTTTCGGGCGCTAGAGCACCTTCGGGTCCGAGGCTCGCGAAGGTGCGCTGATTCGCAGGCACCGCCAGCTGGTCGAGCATCCGCTCGGCGGATTGCGGCATGACGGCGAGCGCCAGGATAGCGTAGTGCCGAATCACCTCGGCCAAGACATAGAGCACGGTACCCATGCGCCCAACATCGGTACGTTTCAATGCCCACGGCGCCTGCTGATCAACGTAGCGGTTAGCGTTAGCGATGGCGGCCCATAGGTGGATGAGCATCTCATGGATTGCCTGTCGGTCGATCAAGGGGCGCACAGCCGCCAACAAGCCCCTCGCCTCCTCGATCAACCCAGCGTCGGCGGCGTCCAGTGGTCCCGGCGCCGGCAACCTCCCGTCGCAATAACGCTGGATCATCGATAGCACCCGTTGGGCGAGATTGCCGAAGTCGTTGGCGAGATCACCGTTCAGGCGGCCAATCATCGCGCGGCGCGAGAAGTCGCCATCGTTCCCGAACGGCACCTCGCGCATCAGGAAATAGCGCACGGCGTCGACACCGAAGGTCTCGACCAGCGCCACCGGATCAATGACGTTGCCGAGTGATTTCGAGATCTTGTGCCCCTCGTTGGTCCACCAGCCGTGGGCGAAGACCCGTTTCGGTGGCTCGACCCCCGCCGCCATCAAGAACGCTGGCCAATAGACCGCGTGGAACCGCAGGATATCCTTGCCAACCATGTGGATATCGGCCGGCCAGTAGCGCTGGTAGGCCGCGCACTCGGTATCGGGGTAGCCCACGGCGGTGATGTAGTTGGTGAGGGCGTCGAGCCAGACGTACATGATGTGGGCTGGGTCATCGGGCACCGGCACTCCCCAGTCGAAGCTGGTGCGCGAGACGGACAGATCGCGCAGCCCACCCGCAACGAAGCTGACGACCTCGTTGCGGCGGCTCTCGGGTAGGATGAAATCGGGATGGGTCCGGTAGAATTCGAGCAGTCGATCCGCCCACGCCGAGAGACGGAAGAAATAGCTCGGTTCCTCGACCCACTCGACCGGGGCGCCACTCGGCGCGATTTTCTCGCCCGCGGCACCCGCGACCACCTCGCTCTGGGCGTAGAACGCCTCGTCGCGCACCGAATACCAGCCCGCGTAGGTGCCGAGATAGATCTCGCCGGCATCCATCAAGGCGCGCCAAATGCCCTGCGAGGCCGCGGTGTGGCGATCCTCGGTGGTGCGGATAAAGTCGTCGTTCGAGAAGTGCATGACGTCCGAGAGGGCGCGAAAGTTGCCGGAAACCCGGTCGCAGAAAGCCTGAGTCTCGACGCCGGCCAGTTTGGCCGATTTGTCGACCTTCTCGCCGTGCTCGTCGGTGCCGGTCAGAAACATGACATCGAAGCCGTCGAGGCGCTTGAAGCGGGCGATCACGTCGCAGGCAAGCGAGGTGTAGGCGTGACCGATGTGAGGCACATCGTTGACGTAGTAAATCGGCGTCGTGATGTAGAAGCTGTTGGTAGGGGCCATGTTCAGGCGGCTCGGCGCGCCGTCGGTTGGCCGCGCGCGGCTTGCGCCAGCGTCGCGAACGCACTGAGGAGCACCTGTTTTCGGTCGAGATTGAGTTGATCGGCACGGCCGAAGAGATCGACGATCTTGTCCCACACCTTGACCCATCGATCAAGCGGACAGGCATGCGCCAGTCGTTCGATGACGGCGGTCTCGCCGCCGACGACCTCCGCCGGCGGGGCGCCCACGGCGTTGGCGCGAATCATCCGCGCCAGCCACCAGACAAGGGTCTCGGCGACAGCATGGTAGTCGGCCTGGTTGTTGGGTCGGGCGAGGCGATCGCCAAGCGTATGGAGCACCGCGTGGTCGAGAGCCGGCAACCGCGCGATGATGTCGAACAGCTCACGAAAGGCGTCGCCACCGCTGGCCGCGAGACCCAATGCCCGGCCGACGCTGCCATCGCCAAGCCGCGCCAACATGCGGCGGCGCTCGTCATCATTGGCGAGAGCGGGAAACCGGGCGGTCAGCATGGCCTCGATCTGGCGCTCGACAAGCGGGCGCAGAGTCAGCGCGCGACAGCGCGACCTAAGGGTGGGCAGCAAGCGCCCCGGCGCATGGGAGACGAGGAGGATCAGCCCCCTCGCCGGCGGCTCCTCCAGCAGCTTCAGAAGGGCGTTGGCGGCGGTCGGGTTCATCTCCTCGGCGCCGTCGATGACGGCGATCCGCCACCCTGGTCCGCCGCCCTCGTTTGCCTCTTCACCGGCCGTTTGGCCGAAAAACGGCTGCAGCGCGCGCACGCTGTCGGCCACGATTTGATCTCTCGGCCGGCCCGTTTTCGGGTCGCGCCCGCGCTCGATCGTCCGCAGGTTGGCGTGGCTTGCTGCGGCGACCCGGTGGAACACAGGATGATCGGCAGGCACCGCCAAGCTTCCGGCCGGACTGTCGAGCGCGCTGGCAAGCAAGGCGCGCGCGCAACGAAAGGCGAACGTGGCCTTGCCGATGCCGCGCGGCCCGGCGATCAACCAAGCGTGTGCGAGACGGCTGCTGGCGTGGGCCTTGAGGAAGGCCGCCTCGGCAGCGCCATGGCCCACGAGCTCAGGATTCGCGCGCGGGGCTGGCCAGGGCGTGCTGTCGTCGTCGGTCGCGTCAGTCATAGGCGCTCATCAACGACGGCAACAATGCGCTGATGTACCAGTTCGGCCGCCGGGGTAGCGTCAACCACGGCGCAACGCTCTGGTTCGGCGGCGGCTATGCTGAGAAAGCCTTGGCGTACGCGCTGGTGGAAGTCGAGATCCATGCGCTCGTAGCGGTCCTCCGCGCCAACGGCGAGCGGCGTCGAGCGGCTGGAGGCCCGCCGCAGTCCCTCCTCCACCGCGAGATCAAGGACAACCGTGAGATCGGGCGCGAAATCGCCGAGGACGGCACGCTGAAGATCGCCGATCCGATCCGCCCCCAGGCGGTGGCCATGGCCCTGGTAGGCCAGCGTCGAATCGGCAAAGCGGTCGCTCACCACCCACCGCCCGGCGCCGAGCGCCGGTTCGATGGTGTGAGCGCGATGCTCGCAACGGGCGGTATAGTGCAACAGCGCCTCGCTCAGCGGTTGCCAGCGATCGGTAGCGCCCGCAACGAGCAGGCGGCGGATCTCCTCGGCGCCCGGTGCGCCGCCAGGTTCGCGGGTCGCCACCACCTCGTCGCCTCGCCTGCGCAAGTATTCGCAGAGCAAGCGGCACTGGGTCGATTTACCCGTCCCCTCCCCGCCCTCGAGGCTGATGAACCTGCCTTGCGTCAAGAGCCGCGCTCGGCCCCCGCCTCCATGGCCTGAGAGGCCACACCCCAGAGAAGGTACCCGACGGCCGCGCCGAGGCGGCGAATCGGCCCGAGTCGATCGACATCGGCGCCCGCGACCAGATCGACGCGCGCCGCCAGACCGACGGAGGTAGTGACGCTGAGGGTGCCAAGCGGCGTACCCTTGTGGATCGGCGCGGAAACCGGTCCCTCGTAGGTCGCCTTGACCACGAGATCGGCGCGCCCGCTGCGCGGCAAACTGACGAGCAGACGATGTTCGACGACCAGGGGGACGGTGGCGACGTCGCCGAGCCACACCTCAGCGTCGACCACGACATCGCCAACCTCAAACAGGGTGCTGTTGGTGAACTCGCGAAACCCCCAGTCGAGCAGCCGTTCCGCCTCGCGGGCGCGGCCATTGACGCTGTCGAGCCCATTGATGACCAGGATCAGGCGGCGGCCCTGCCGCTCGGCCGAGGCCGTGAGGCCATAGCCGGACGCCTTGGTGTGGCCGGTCTTGAGGCCATCGGCACCGAAATCCTTGTAGAGCAGCGGATTGCGATTGCCCTGATGGATCCCGTTGTAGGTGAAGCTCATTTCCGAGAAATAGCGGTATTGCTCGGGAAAATCGCGGATCAGGCGCGACGACAGCGTCACCAGATCGCGCGCGCTCATGTAATGCCCGGGGTCGGGCCAACCGCTCGCATTGCGAAAGACGCTATCGGTCAGGCCGATCTCGCGCCCTTTTTGCGTCATCTGTTCGGCGAAAGTCTCTTCGCTACTGGCGAGTCCTTCGGCGATGACAATGCAAGCATCGTTGCCCGACTGGACAATAATCCCGCGCAGCAGGTCGGCGACGCTGACCCGGCTGTTGAGCTCCACGAACATCTTGGAGCCGCCCATCCGCCACGCGCGCTCGCTGACCGCAAAAGTGTCATCGAGCGCAAGTCCGCCCTCAGCCAGGCGTTCCAAGACCATGTAAACGGTCATCAATTTGCTCATCGAAGCCGGCGGCATGAGCTCGGTCGGGTTCTTTTCCAGGAGCACCGCGCCAGTTTCGAAATCGACCAGCATCGCCTGCTTGGCCGAGGTCTCCGCGGCCATCGTGCCCGGCGCCAGGGCCAACAACAGTGTGACGGCCGACAGCCAGCAAAAGAGGCGCGAGGAACGAAAACGTAAAGCGCTCACCCCCATCACTAGTCGACGACGATACGTGCAGCGGTAAAGCCGTTGTCGATCATCTGCGCCAGGCTCAGGTCAGCCGCCTCAAGAGTCTCCAGCGGTCCAATCCGGACGCGGAAAAAGCGCACGCCATCGACGACTACCGAGCTTACGCCGACATTGCCGAGATCGCCGAGATCGGCCTGCAGGCGGGCCGCGTTGTCCTGTTCCACGAACGCGCCGGCCTGAATGTACATCTTGGTCGGTTCCACCGGACGCTTCCGGACCGACGCCGGTGGAGACGCAGCCGTTGCCGGGGCCTGTGTGACTCCCTCGGGCGGTGGCAGGCTCTCGACCGTTACCGCGCCACGCGGTACGGCCGCGACTGCGGCTCGCTCCGCGTCCGAGGTTTCGCCGGCATCGGCGATGAAGCCGCCGCGGGCAGAGACAATCTCAACCTTCACCTTGGCGGTGCCCGGGCGGTAGAATCCAAGCAGCTGGGCAGAGCGGCGCGAGACATCGATGATGCGTCCATTAACGAACGGCCCGCGATCGTTGACGCGGAGGACCATCGAGCGGCCGTTTTCGAGATTGGTCACCCGCACCATGGTCGGCATCGGTAGCGTCTTGTGCGCCGCCGTCAGCTCGTTCATGTCGTAGGTCTCGCCGTTGGCGGTGCGGCGACCGTGGAACGGCTTGCCATACCACGAGGCGACGCCGGTCTCGGCGTAGTTGGGCTGAACTCTGGGGTGGTAGCGGACCCCTTTGACCTCATAGGGATCGCCAATCTTGTAGTGCCCGCCCCTAACCTCGGCGTCGAGGGTCGCGATTTCTTCCGTCGAGGCAAGTGCATCCGCCGATTTCTTGACCGCTTTGGCGGCGTGGACAACGAGCTGGGTCTGGGCGCACGACGCTAGCACAAACGCGAGGAAGCCGAGGCCAACGACCCGCGCGGCAACGCCCCACTCCATCATCTTGTGTAATCTCCACAACATGTGCCCCAATTTAGCAATCTAGCGCCCACCGATAGCATCGGCAAGATGGCCGACGGCGAGGGCAAAGAAGGTGGAACGGTTCCACTTCAGCGTCGTTCGGTAGTTGTCGTAAACAAGGAAGGCAGGCCCGCCCGGCCCCTCCGGAAACACCAGCGAGGCGGGCAGCTGTCGGGCCGGTAGATCCGCGCCGCTGGCCCGGCGCACGCCGAGCGCCTGCCAGGCGCCGAGCCGCTGGACCACCGCCAGGCTGGCGAGGTCAGAGTCGAAGCCTTCTGGCACGCTGACCTCGCGGCCCCAGGTCTGGTCGTCGCGCCAGCCCGAGCGCGCGAGGTAATTGGCGGCCGAGGCGAACACATCGGCCTTTGTTTCCCATATGTCGCGCCGCCCGTCGCCGTCCTCGTCGACCGCGAAATTGATGAACGAAGATGGCATGAACTGGCTTTGTCCCATGGCCCCCGCCCACGAGCCGACCATTGCGCCGGGCGTCGTGTGGCCCTCTTCAAGTATCGTCAGGGCGTGCAGTAGCTCGCCGCGAAAGAAGGCGCTGCGGCGGCCGTCGTGGGCCAGAGTCGCCAGGGATGCGATGACCGGAAAGCCGCCCGTAATCCGCCCGAAGTCGGTCTCGATTCCCCACAGCGCCACGATGAAACGCGGTTGAACCCGATATTTGCGCCCAATCGCTTCCAAGAGCGCCCGATTCTCGGCCAATCGCCGCCGGCCTCGGTCGATCCGCGATTGCGGCACCACGCGCTCGAGATATTGCGCGAACGTCAGCGTGAACTCGGGTTGGTCACGGTCGAGTTCGATGACGCGCGGAATCAGCTCCACGTCGGCAAATGCAGCGTCGAAGGTGATCGGACGGATGCCGCGTTCGATCGCCTCGGCGCGCAGTTCGTCGCGCCAGTCGGCGAACGGCTCCGGCGCAGTGGCGGCCGACGCCGTCCAGCCGACCGCCGCCAAAAGGAACAGAAGGGCGGCGGCACGCCCGATCGCTTCTCCAGATCGTGTCAGCGTCATTGCCTCTGCCTATTTGGTTGCGGCGTTAAGGTATTGCCGATCGCGCGCGCCTGGCAACTGCTGCCACGTCCTCGTCCATCATCGTGCAGGGGAGCGTGCCTTGCGCTCACTCAGCGCGATGCCTGACAGCACTAAAACCAGTGCGATCAATGCGTGCCAGGTTGGCCGTTCGTCAAGTGCCACCACACCAAGCACCAGCGCCCACAGCGGGATCAGGTAGTTGATGAGCGACATAAACGTCGGACCCGCCTCGGCGATCAGGCGGAAATAGACGATCATGGCGATCCCGGTTGAGAATAATCCCAGTAGGCCCAACGCGATCGCCGCCTCGATACCCACTCGGGGCGTCCACGCCTCGCCGGTCGCGAGCGCTAGCGGCATCATGACCACCACCCCCAGCAGCGCGACCCCGAGCGACCGCCCCAAGGCGTCTCCCCGCGGTCCGACCCGCGCCATGATCGCGGCCACGGCGTAGCAGATCGCCGCGCCGAGCATCGCTAGTTCCGATAACAGCGCCGTCTTGGTGCCACCAATCTCGAGCAGAACCTCGGGCCCCATCAGGACGACGACCCCGGCGAAGGCAACCAGAAACCCTGCCACGCGTGCCGGAGTCAGGCGCTCCCCGGCGACGAAGAAATGCGCGAGCACCAGTGTCGTCGGCGGCATGATGGCCATCAGAATGCCGGCCAGACCACTGTCGATGGCGCGCTGACCCCAGGAGATCAGCCAGAACGGCAGACAGTTGCCAACGATCGCCATGCCCAGGAAGAAGCTCCAGAGCCGGAGCCCGCGCGGCCATGCCCGGCGTATCGCGGCAAGCAGGATCACCAACATGGTGGCGCCGATGACCATCCGCCAGGCCACGATGTTGGTGGGCGAAAAGGCGGTGACGGCGATCTTGGTCAGCAAGAACGAGCTTCCCCACATCGCGACCAGCGCAAACAACAACAGCCAATGGCGAAGCGGCCGACCGGTCATTGAGAGAGCAGGAGATAATCAACGAACACAATCGATTGCCGGCGTTTTTACGACTTCGTTAGAAGCTAATTTCGGTCAACCCGCTTGCTCCCCGCGAAGGTGCCGGCGGCGCGGTTAGAGTCTTGAGGACGACAGCGCTCTTCTTACTGATCTTGCCGCCGATGAGGCGGAAGACTCCTTTGATGGCGTTCAGGATGAGAGTGCCCACTTCAGCCTCGGGGTCGTATACAGACTCGTCCAGCACCACGTCCATGTTGGGTCCGATCGTCAGCGCCGATTCGTCCAAAAACAGCATTTGCGCCTGGCCACCCGTCGTCGTGACGACTCTCTCGCCGGCGAAGACGTTGGTGCCGATCTGAAGGGCGCGCGTCCCGTCCTCAAGCGGCGTTCCCGTAGCCGCCGGGTAGACGGCGGCGGTGACGCCGATCTCCGGTGTTTATGCCAGGACATCGTGTGTGGCAGCCCAGCCGCCAGCAGGCACGACAGCAGCGCCGCGATCGTCCAGCAGGGTCATCCTTTACTACAATGTACTGGCACGGCGCGTCGGATGCGTCTAACCGCGTGGCCCCTCACCGCCTTGTCGCCAACAGTCGCTCGGCGATCTCGGCGAAGCCGGCGCCGCCCTCGGCTGTGGTCACAAAAGCCGGCGGGATTGGCAAGCGCTCGCCCCATTCATGGACGTTGGCAACACCGACACTAAGCGGGAAATACTCGAACATCGGCGAATCGTTAGGAGAATCGCCAGCGAACACGATGCTTGCGCGTTCTTCGTCGAGGTCAATGGCAAAGCATTCATCAAGCATGATCCGTGTCATCGTCAACTTGTCATAGGTGCCGAACCAGCCATTGACGTGAATCGAACTGACCTTGGCCGTGGCGCCCGCTTGCGTGAACATCTCAACGATTCGGTCGATCGCCGGCGGCTCAAGCGGGGGAACGTCCTCACGGAAGTCGATCGCCAGATCGGCCTCGCGATAGAGCTGGTCGGAGGCCAGCGCTGCGCCCGGCACCACCGCCAGAATCTGCTCTCCGAGCTGCTCCAAGCGTCGCCGGTTAGCGGTCCGCTCAGACTCGCTGGCCATGAAGCGCTTGATCAGACGACCGGGGCTTTCCCGGTCGTCATAACGGAAATAGAAAGCGCCGTTCTCGCCCACCACTGCATCAACCGGCCACATGCGTGCGATATGGTCGCACCAGCCGGCCGGCCGGCCGGTGATCGGAATCATCAGAAAGCCGGCATCGCGCAGGCGCTCCATCGCCCCATAGGCCTCGGCGGTAAGCCGGCCATCGGTGGTCAGGGTGTCGTCGATGTCGGCGAGGACGCAGCGAACCAGCCCGAGCTGTGCTGCCGATAACTCAGCGAGGGGTCGCATCCAGGCTCCGCGCGTGGCGATGGCGACGGCCCGACCGGAGCTTACTCCACACATCGGAAACATCTCGTAAGGAACCGATATTCTGCATAAATATTCACTTTTTCGCCAACTCGACTCTGCCCCTGGGACGTGAGCGGCCATAATAGTGTGTTCTCGTTAATAGGCGAAGACGGGAACCACCCATGCATCCCAACTGGGCGTTTTGCGGCGTCGATACGGTTGCCGACCTTGCCGTCCTGCGCAGCTGTGGATTTGGCGTGTTGACGCTCGTCGGACCGCATGGGCCGCTCGCATCGCAGCACATACCCTTCGTCGTGTCGGGGGGGGGGGGGTAGCTGTGAACGCCCACATCGTGCGATCTAATCCGATCGGCAAGGCCCTGAAGGACAAACCCGTCGCGGCTTGCTCGTGGTGAGCGGGCCCGACGGCTATGTCTCGCCCGACTGCTACGGCGTCGAGGATCAGTCAGGTGCCGGCGTGGAATTATGTGGCGGCACATCTCGCGGGGTGCTGACTGTGGCGGCGCGGCAAGGCTTGCGGGCGGCGCCTGGAAGTACAGCCAGAACGAGCCCGAAGATGTGCGGCTACGAGCGGCCGACGCCACTTGCGGCGCTCATGTGCTCAGGAGGTTGACGCTCGCATCGGCGGCGAGGTCGAGGGCCGTGTACCGATTTCGGATTTCGCGGGCGTGTTCGACGGCGGTGCGATAGAAGGCGGGTGTCCAGTCGAGCTCCGGGGGTGCCACGGGTGCGCCCGCCCGCTCCAGCACGGCGCGAAGCTCCGCCACCGGTCGGCTCACCTCGGCGATGCGCTCGCGCAGGAGGTCCCAGCGTTCCGAGATGCGCGCGCTCAGCTTCTCGGCCGCCGCCTCATCCAGTCGCTTGGCCGCCAACTCGGGCCAGCACACCGCCCCCAGGTCGGGCCCGAAGTGAGCTACCAGGTCGGCCTCGGTGGTGCGCGTGGCTCGCGGCGTTGGCGGTGCACCGGCCAAAAGCCGTTCGTGCAGGCGGGCCATCGTTAGGGTGGTAACGGCGATCTGTTCGCCGTGAAACGTCGTCGGCGGGCCTTCGGTCATCATCTCGATGTAGTGGCTGATCAGATGCTCGCCCTGGCTGGCGGGATAGCTGCCACCGCACAACGTCATGCCAAAGCCTGAGAGAACCAGGGTCCGGGCGAGCCGTTTCATGGCGGCAAGGTCGCCCCGAACAAGCGCGTCGGATTCGGCGAACAGCGCCGGCTCGTCCTCCGCCAGCAACGTGAAGGGGACCTCGCGGTATGGCTCATCCAGTAAGTGGTGGGCCAAGAGCCAGTCGGTCTGGGCGGTCGGTCGACACAGGCTGTCGCCCAGGCCCGAGCGGATCATCCGCGGGGGCGCGCCCGCCAAGACCTCGAGATCAAGGAAGACTCCGACCGGCGCGGCGGCGGCGAGCGAGCGTTTGAGCCCGTTCACGCTCATCGCGGCATTGACCGAGGTGAAGCCATTCATCGACGGCGCCGTGCCGAACACGGCGTAGGGCTTGTTGTCCTGGGCCGAGGTGTACTTGCAGAGATCATTGATGGTCCCGGAACCGACCGCGATCCAGGCATCGGCGCGGGAGCCGGCGACACGCAACCCCTCGACCGTCTCGAGATCGGGGTGCGGCAACCGGTCGAGCCGCAGGGGGATTACCTTGGCGACGCTGGCGAGCGCTTGCTCGACGCGCCCACCCATGACGTCGTGGGTGGCCGCATCGCTGACCACCGCCAGCGTTTGCCCCAAGCCGAGGGCGCGGACCAGTTCGGCCTCGTCGCCGCGCAGGTGGTCGGCGATTACCACCGAGCGCGTCGGCACCGACAGCAGTTCGCCGCTCTCGGGATCGCGATACTCACCACTAATCAGCAGATCGATGGCATTCATGCCAATCCCCGAGCTTGTGAGGCGTGACCCGACCGGACGCAGGACCAACCAGCGAGGCGCTCGCGCGTCGTTGAATCGAGGTCGATGAAGAGCTTGGTGCGACGATACAGGAAATCCTCCGCATCGCGCGCGTCTTCGGTTTTGAATGCGTGTTGGAGTTTGACTGCAAGCACACCGGCCACCACCTCTTTGGTAAGTCCAGGGTCGACACCGCAATCGCGGGCATCGAGCTGGCAAGCCAACGTCATCCGAGCGCCGTCGCACCAGCGATCGGGGTAGTGCCGGACCGCTCGCAAGTACTGGCGACGGAGGAGCGGGAAGGCTTTGGCCTCCAGCGTGCGCAGCCACCCCGAAGGCGCGAGCGCCCGCCGCGACGTCAGCTGGTCATAAAACCACAGGCCGGTCCGCATTATCCAGGCCGGCTTGGACTGCCCGCGCGTGATCGGCACGAGAAAACGGAGCGAGCGTACCAGATGAGGCGCCAATCGTAACAAGACCTCGCGTTCACGCAACGATTGCCGCACCAAGCGGAGCTCACCGTATTCGAGATAGCGCACCCGCCATGGACGAGTTTGGATGACGCCGAGGACGCGCCGCTCGCAAAATCGCACTTTTCGGCGCAATAGGTGGCGATGCCGCGCCCGGCAGCGTCGCGTGCGATCGCTGCGCCATTGATGCCGCCACCACAATCAGAAGATCGACGATCCGGCTCAGGTCGGCCTCAAACTGCGCACGCCGCGAGCACGTCCCTAAGCTGCGCCAGTGTGTCGCCCTTGCCCGGTGCGAAGGCGCCCTCGAAGATCGCCGAGCCGATCGTGAAGGCGTCGGCGCCGGCCTCGGACAGTTCGCGAATCCGGGCCGGCGAATCGACGCTGCCGGCGACGATCAATTCCCCCTTCAGCGCCCCCCGCGCCGCGCGTATGAGTTCGAGCGGGTCAGCCTCGAAGGCACGATAGGCGAGCAGGTCGGCGCCGGCGCAACCCAACGCCTCAAAGCGCCGGCAATCGTTCGCCACTTCAGCGGGTCCGCCGCCAAGTAGGGTCGGATGGCCGCGTGGGCGGCCAGGAAATGGAAAGTACGCGACATCGCTGTCGGCAACGATGGCGGCGATTTCCTCAGCATCGCTGCCGCCGAGCAATCGATCGACGCCGAGATCAACAGCTACACGTGCCGAGCGCAAACACGCCTCGGGCGTCGTGCTCACCACCTCAAGGTAACTGGTTGCACCGCTCCGCCGGATCGTCGCGACCAGGCTGCGCATGATCTCGATGCCGACGCCGATGTCCTTGAAGCCAATATGGCTAATGCCAAGCGCCTCAATCGATTCGCAGACCTCGAGGCAATCCTCGATGGTCTGGTCGTCGCGCGTGAGCATAAAGATAAAGTCAGCCATCCGGAAACCCGCCGGCAAGCGCTGGCGCAATTAGGTTTATCGCAGAAGCGCTGTCACCGTCACAACCCCGAACTCGCGCACAGCGTCGCCGATTGCACATCGTCGAGACACACGGGGCGGTATCGCCTTCCCGCGGAATGCTGATCAACCTCACGCCGAGATGGCCAACGAAACGAGCGCCGAACCCCATATCATCCAGGACAGCGCTTACCAAGGTTTTGCGCTTGCCCAAAACCTCGAGAGTAGCGAAAAAGTCGATGAGATTTTTGCGCGTCTAGCGGCAAGCAGGGCGAAGATTATGAACACCAAGAGCAACGCCCCCGCCGCGATGACCTATTTTTGGCGAAGCGAAAGTAGCGAGATTGATGCGCCGTGATAACCTTCGATCTCGCTATTTCGTCAATTCCTCGCGCACAGCACGCCCCGTCTCGCTCCTAGTGAAGTCGCCTGAGCATGTGTTCTGGGGCGGTTGTTCAGGCTATTTCGCCGATCTTGACGTGCATTTGTGGAAAATTACCCATAACCCGCACTGGTCCCCCACAGATGAGGGCCAATTGTCAGTGACGA